>Ga0194131_10000016_pt1 | contig 236418 bp, 242 predicted proteins | sample TA2KigO120mmetaG_FD_148631 | JGI IMG/M metagenome (GOLD analysis project Ga0194131, IMG submission 148631) | Freshwater microbial communities from Lake Tanganyika, Tanzania - TA2015053 Kigoma Offshore 120m | ecosystem: Environmental > Aquatic > Freshwater > Lake | place: Tanzania: Lake...
AGCGGGTGCGTACCCCGGCTCGCCGGTGGACGCGGCGGGGATGTGTATCTTCACGTGCTACGACATCCCGAACGTGCTGATAGACGGCGCGGACGTGGTGGTGAACAAGCCGAAGACGGCGGCGTATCGCGCGCCGGGTGCGACGCAGGCGGCGTTCGCGGTGGAGACGGTGGTTGACGAGGTCGGCGACAATCTCGGCATCGACCCGCTCGAGTTCCGACTGATGAACGCGGCGAAGGAAGGGACACGGCGCGCCGACGGGCCTGTGCTTCCGAGGGTCGGCGGAGTAGAAGTGCTGGAGGCGATGAAGAACCACCCGCACTATAAGACGCCGCTGAAGGGGAAGAACGTCGGGCGCGGCGTGTCCTTCGGGTTCTGGTTCAACGCGGGACTCCAGTCCAGCGCGACGGTGTCGGTCAACTTCGACGGCACCGTGAACCTGGTGGAGGGCAATCCAGACATCGGCGGTTCGCGCGCCAGCCTGGCGATGCAAGTTGCCGAGGTCCTGGGCCTGCGGGCCGAGGACGTGCATCCGATGGTGGCAGATACCGACAATATCGGTTTCACGTTCGGCACGGGCGGCAGCCGCGTCACGTTCGCCACCGGCTGGGCGGCTTACGAGGCGGCCCAGGATGTGAAGCGGCAGATGATTGAGCGGGCTGCGAAGATTTGGGGGGTGAAGTCCGAGGACGTCCAGATGGTGAAGGGTAACTTCCAGTCCAAGACGGACTCGGAGTTAAAGATGTCGTTCAAAGAGTTGGCGGCGCGGCTGGCCGAGAGCGGCGGGCCCATCATCGGGCGCGGCTCGGTCAATCCGCCGGGCGTCGGCGGCGCGTTCGCGGGGAACATTGCAGATGTCGAGGTTGACCCGGAGACTGGCAAGGTGCAGGTCCTGCGGTTCACGGTTGTGCAGGACGTCGGTAAGGCCATTCACCCTTCCTACGTGGAAGGGCAGATGCAGGGCGGAAGCGTCCAGGGCATCGGTTGGGGCCTGAACGAGGAGTACTTCTACAACCAGAGTGGCCAGATGGCCAACTGGAGCTTCCTCGATTACCGGCTGATGACCTCCCTCGACCTGCCGATGATCGACACGGTCATCGTGGAGGTGCCGAATCCCGGCCATCCCTACGGCGTGCGCGGCGTGGGCGAAGTGAACATCGTGCCGCCGCCGCCGGCGCTGGCCAACGCCATCTACGACGCCGTGGGCGTGCGGATGGACCGGCTGCCTATGTCGCCCGCCGCCATCATGGAGGCTCTCTGGAAACAGAAAGGGAAGACGAACGGCGCGAAGGCGAAGTAGCCAGCAGCCAGAGCTTTCAACTGAACTGAGAGCGGGCCGGCGCCGTGGTGAAATCGGGCGTCGGCCCGCTTCGTTTAGCGGAGGGGATCAGAAGATGGACATGGACAAGTATCGTGGGGTGATGGTGCCGATCTTGACGCCGCTGACGCCGGACATGGAAGTGGACGTCAAGTCGCTGCGGCGGCTGGTGGACTATCTGCTGGAAAACGGGGTTCACGGTATCTGGGCCTCGGGGACGACGAGCGAGTTCCCGGCGCTGCCCGACCGGGAGCGGATGGTGAGCATGGACACGGTGGTGTCGGAGGTCGCGGGAAGGGTGCCGGTCATCGGGAACGTGTCGCACGCGAGCACGCAGCTGGCCGTGGACCTGGCACTGGAGGCCCGGGAGAGCGGGCTAGACGCCATCGCGGCGACACCGCCGTACTACTACTCGCACACGCCGGACGAGATGGCGGCGCACTTCCGTCATATCCGCGACGCGGTGGGGCTGCCCCTGTGGGTCTATAACATCCCACAGATGGTGAAGACGGCTGTGTCGCCCGTTACGGTGGTGGAGTTGGCCGCCGAGGGCGCGGTGGAGGGTATCAAGGACAGTTCGGGTGCCGGGGAACTGCTGGCGGAACTGAACATCCGTTGCGAACAAGGCGACGTGCGGCTGTACCGGATGTTGGGGACGACGCTGCGTATCACCACGGCAGCGAAGCTGGGGGCGCACGGGGTCATCCCAGGCATCTCGAACCTGGTGCCCGGATGGTCGGTGCGCGGGTGGGATGCGGGAGTGGCGGGGGACGAAGAGACGGCGCGGGAGTGTGACGCCAAACTTATGGTGGCGGACAAGGTGCAGAAGCTGGCGAAGGGCGGGAGCGCCCAGGCGGCGATCTACTCCGGCTTGAAGGCGGCGCTGAAGGAGATGGGGGTGATTGACCACGATACGGTCACACGTCCGCTACGCCCGCTGTCTGAAGCGGAGAAAATGCCGATACCTGGCCTGTTACGGGAATTGGGACTGATGGGGTAGGCGTTTCAGTTGCGCCCAAGGCCAGGGCTCGCTATAGTGAGGGCAGGCGCATCCCTGCAAGACCAGCCGCCCGTGTAGGAGAGTTGCGTGACGACAGAAGAGTACACATTCGCGAAGTTTTCGCAGAACGCCTTCTATTACGAGTTGAACGGCAGGTTCGTGGACATGGTCGGGGTGAAGTCCGGCCAGCGCATCCTGGACTTGGCGTGCGGCACTGGCCAGGTGACGCAGCTCATGCTGGAGCGGCTGCGGGGAGCGCGGAACACGGTCATCATCGGGATAGACCACTCGTCAGCGGCGCTACAGCAGGCGCGGACTGCCCTGCGAGGCAAGCGGGACGCTGCGCTGCTGTTCGTCCAGACACAGGCGGAGCATTTCTCGGAGTCCATCAAGGACAAGGTGGACACAGTGGTGTACTGCAACGCCATCCACTACATCCCCGACAAGGATGCGCTGATGGAGAAGATTGCAAGCGTCGTCCGGCCTGGGGGCACGTTCGCGTTCAACACGTCGTTCTACGACGGGCCGCAGGAGCCGGAGACGGCGCTGTTCCAGCGGAAGTGGATGATGAAGGCTATCCGTATCCTGAAGCAGGACTACGGGCTGTCGCTGTCGAAAGCCGAGAAGGTGGAGTCGCGGAGGCACCTTACGGCGGAGCAGTACGTTGAGCTTCTGGAACGGCATGGGTTCCGGGTGGTGAAGAAGGAAGTGGACAAGGTGGACGTGCCGCTGGAAGGCTGGTTGGACATCAGCAAGTTCAAAGACTTCATCGAGGGCGCGATGCCCGGCGTGCCGCTGGAAAAGGCGAGCGCGGCGCTGGTGAAAGCGGCACGGCAGACGTACGACGAGTTGAAGATCACGTACGTCAAGCGCAACTGGCTCGACGTGGTGGCGGTGCGGGTCTAGTAGGCCTGGGGGATCCTTCTCTTGAGTTCATCCTTGTAGGTGGCGGTCGTAGTCGTCGGCGAAGCGCTGAATGTCGTCCTCGCCCAGGTAGCTCCCTGACTGCACCTCGATGATTTCCAACGGCGTCTTCCCAGGGTTTTCCAGCCGGTGCCTGGAACCTTTGGGGACATAGGCCGACTGATTCTCCCTCAGCAATAACCTCTGCTTCCCCTTCAAGACGCGAGCGGTGCCTTTGACGACGACCCAGTGTTCGGCGCGGTGGCGGTGCTTTTGCAGTGAAAGTGCCGAGCCGGGGTTGATGGTGAGGCGCTTGACCTGGAAGCCGTCACCGCCGTCGAGGACCTCGTACCAGCCCCAGGGGCGGTGGACGCGGCGCTGGTCGGCCTGCTCCTTGCGCTGGTCCGCCTTCAGCTTCGACACCACCTGTTTGACTCCCTGAACGCGGCTTCGGTTCGCGACGAGGACGGCATCGCCTGTCTCGACGACGACGGCGTCTTGGAGGCCGACGGCGGCGACGAGCCGGCCGCGGGCGATGACGAGGGAGTCCTTCACCCCTTCGAGATAGACATCACCCTGGACGACGTTGCCCTGGTCGTCGTGGTCGCCCACCTCCCAGACGGCTGACCAGGCGCCGAGGTCGGACCAACCTGCTTCGAGAGGGACGACCGCACATAGCCCGCCGGACCCAGAAGAAGCAACTTGTTCCATGACGGCGTAGTCAATGGAGTCGCTTGGGGAGGCGCGGAAGGCATCGGCGTCTGGGCGGAAAAACTGGCCGTCGGCATGGCCGCTGGCGATGGCGTGGCGGCAGGCGCGGGCGATGTCGGGCCGGTGCCTTGCGAGTTGTTCCAACCAGACGGCGGCACGCATCATGAAGATACCGCTGTTCCAGAGGTAGCGTCCTGAACGGATGTACTTACGGGCGGTTGGGAGGTCGGGCTTTTCTACAAAGGACTCAACCTCGTACCCGGCGTCCTTGTTTTCCAACGGCTTACTTTTGCGGATGTAACCGTAGCCGGTCTCGGGGCCGGTGGGCTCGATGCCGAAGGTGACGAGTCGGCCGTGCCGGGCGAGGGTGGCTCCGGCTTTGATGGCGCGGCGGAAGGCCGAGGCGTCGCGGATGAGGTGGTCGGCAGGCATGGCGAGGAGGACGGGGTCCGCGCCGTTTCGAGCTGCTAAGAGTGCCGCGAGAGCGAGGGCAGGGGCGGTGTTCCGGCCCTCCGGCTCAATAATGAGGGCTGAGAGTGAGGCGTTTTCCTGACGCGCTTGGTCAGCGACGAGGAAGCGGTGGGCCTCGCTGGCGACGACGATGGGGTTCGCTACCGTGGCTATGCCGTTCAGGCGAGCGAGGGTCTCCTGAAAGAGGCTGCGGCCGTCCATGAGGCCGAGGAACTGCTTTGGGTGGTACTCGCGGGAGAGGGGCCAGAGGCGGGTGCCGGAGCCTCCCGCGAGGATGACGGGGGTCAAGACGCCAGCAGCGTTGGAATTCGCCTTGTTTCGTGCCCGTGGTCGTGGAGCCATGTCTGGCGAGTATAGCTTTGGCCCTCACGGGGGTCAACTTAGAGATGAGTGGTGGTAAAATGCTGCCGCAGACCAGAGCTGGGTTGGAGGGATGGATGGCCTCGAAGATGAAGGCGGTGCGCAAGCTAGGCCCTGGGGAGGGCTTCGTCATCCAAGACGTGCCGGTGCCGTCAGCGGGGCCTGACGAGGTGGTGGTGCGGGTGGAGGCGGCAAGCATCTGCGGGACAGACCTGCACATCTGGGCGTGGGACGAGTCCATCAGGAAGATGATGGCGCCACCAGTGACCGTGGGGCACGAGTTGGCGGGGACGGTGGTGGAGGTGGGTCGCAGCGTGAAGGGGTTCAAAGAAGGGGACTATATTTCGCCGGAGAGCCATACCACCTGCGGAAAGTGCCGGGAATGCGTGGCGGGCCGGCTGCACATGTGTCTGCGGAGCAAGATACTTGGGGTTCACACAGACGGGGGGTTTGCGGAGTACGTGAAGCTATCGTCAAAGGTGCTGTGGCGGAACAACAGAGACAAGCTGCCGCCAGAGGTGGCGACGCTGCAGGAGCCGTTCGGGAATGCTTTGTACGCGACGATGGAGTACGACCTTGCGGGCAAGACGGTGGCGGTCACGGGATGCGGCCCCATCGGGCTGTTCACGGTCGGCATCGTGCGGGCTGCAGGCGCGGCTCGGATAGCTGCGTTGGATACGAAGGACTACCGGCTGGGACTGGCGAAGCAGATGGGGGCCAACGACACGTTCAACCCGCGGACCGGCGGAGATGCCGCTCTGTGGCTGCGGGACGTCAGCGGCGGCGACGGGGTGGATATCGTTTTGGAGATGAGCGGGTCACCCGTGGCGATGAACGCCGCATTCAAGGGGGTGCGTAAGGGTGGGGGAGTGACGCTGTTCGGCATCCCGTCGGGGCCGGTGACATTCGACGTGGCAGCGGACATGATTTTCAAGAACCTGACCATTCAAGCCGTAAGCGGGCGGAGGATCTTCGAGGACTGGCACCGCGCGCGGGCGCTGCTGGAGTCGGGCGCGGTTGACGTGCGCCAGCTCATCACGCGGCAGATGCGGTTGGAGGAGGTGGAGGAAGCGGTGCAACTCCTTCGCGCAGGAGAAGCGTGCAAAATCGTGCTGAGGCCGAACGGCTAGGGTCGTCAATCAGGAGCCGATGGTATGTATATGCGAGTGAACACGGGGCGGTTCGCCCCAAGCAGCGCAGACCGCATCGACGAGATGCTGACCGACTCGGAGATGCAGCTTGCGCCAGTCTTGAAGCGGCTCGAGGGGATACGCAGCTATCGGACCGGCATTGACCGTGCGGCCGGGACGATGATAGCGATAAGCCTGTGGGACGACGCGAAACAGACCGATGCCATGAACGGCCTCCCCGAGATGAATGCGCTGCGGGATCCCTTGCAGCGCTCAGGGCGCTACGTTCGACAAGGTCTCTACCTACCAGGTGCTCTGGGAAGTCTAGGGGCCATCCCTAGAACACCGCTATCGGGTTGACCGCGGAACCTGTGCCTCGCTTGAGGATGAGCGGGGCAACGGTGAGCATGAAGTCGTAGCGGCCCTCTTCCGCGCAGGCCTTGGCGAGCGGCTCAAGGATGACGTTGTCAAGCATGGGAACGCCGAAGGCGAAGATCATGGCGTGGAGGGTGAAGCCCATGCCGTACTCGTTGGGGGCACAGTCCTCCATGTCGCCCCCGAAGACGGCGATGTCGTTCTCGCGGATGAAGGGCAGGCAGGACGCGTGGAGGCCTGGATAGGGCTGGCCGGGGGCGTACATCCCATTATTCGCCTTGGCGTAGTCCTCGCGGCCGCAGTACACGAGAAGGGCGTCACCCGGCCCTACCCGGACGTTCTGCTTCTTGGCAGCCTCTTCTAGCTCCCAGCCGTGGACGGGGTCGCCGTTGGGGACGTAGGGCTTGCCGCGGAGCTTGGGGATGTCGAGGAGGGCGCCGCGGGTGATGATGCCGTCGCTCCAGGCGTCCACGGTGCCGTAGTCAGCGCCGTCGAAGCCGATGTTCTTGTTCGGGTCGGTGCCGTCCCAGGAGCCGTTACGGTCCCAGACGTGGCAGAGGGCGTCTATGTGGGTGACGGTGAAGCCGTGGCAGAAGACGCCCATGTAATCGAGGGCGGCGCCTCCTCCGTCTATCCAGGGAAGCTTCTTCATGTAGTGTTGGACAGGCTGCGGGTTCTCCAAGGTGGCCTCGGTGGGCAGGTGCCGGCTGGTGGAGACCATGCGGGCCTTCTTGACGAGCTTGACCGCGGCGAGGCGCTTTTCGGCGGTGATGAGGTTGGTAGCACCGGCGTTGCCTTTGTCGCCCCAGCGGCCCCAGTTGCTCCTGTCGCGCAGGTAGGACTCGACCTCGGCGCGTGTGGGAACCCTTTTCTGGGCTACCGCCTGCTCTAGCGGATGCTTTGCCATGTTGGTGCTCTCCTTTCGAGCGAGGCGGAGCACCGCCTCAAGAGATCGCGATGGGATTTGCCGGGGAACCTGTGCCGCCTGAGATGACGAGCGGGGCGACGGTGAGCATGAATTCGTACCGGCCCTCCTCAACGCAGACCTCGGCCAGCGGCTCCAAGAGGAGGTTATCGAGGAGCACGACCCCGAAGTAGAAGAGGGCGCCGTGGACGCCGAAGGAGATGCAGTACTCATTGGGGTACTGGTCCATCATGTCCCAGCCGAGGACGGCGATGTCGCGCTCGCGGATGAACCAGAGGCATGAGGCGTGGAGTCCAGCCCATCGGCCTAGCCATGTGGGGTGGCCACACCAGGTGCCGCCGTGGTCATTGGCGAAGGCCTCGCGACCACTGTACACGAAGAGGGCGTCGCCGGGCTGGGGCTCGACGCCGTGCTCTTTGGCGATGTCGGCGAGCTCCCATCCGTGAACGGGGGCGTCGTAGGTGACGTATGGCTTGCGGCGGTGTCGCGGCACATCGAGCAGGACACCACGGGTGACGATGCCGTCCCGCCAGGCATCCACGGCGCCATAGCGGACACCATAGGGGGTAATCTCTTTGGCGGGGTCACGGCCGTCCCACATGCCGTCGGGGCCCCACATGTGGCAGAGGGCGTCTATGTGAGAGGACGCGATGCCGTGGGGAGCGGTGCCTATGTAGTCGTGTGCGGACTTCCAGTCGCCGTCGAGTTCGTCCACGTGGTAGGTGCAGTGCTGGGCTGGGCGGACGTTCTCGGCCGTGGGGGTGACCGGCCACGGGCGGCTGAGGGAGACGGTGTGGCCTCTCTTGACGAGACGGGCGGCGGCGCGCTTTTCTGGGGTGATGAGATTGACAGCCCCGGCAGAGCCGTTGCCGCTCCAGCGGCCCCAGTTCTTCTTCTGGCGTAGATACGCTTCCACGTCGGCCCGGGTGGGCACTTGTCTTTCAGGCATTCGCTACTCGTCCTAGGTCGGTCGGCAAGCGCAGGGTCGCTGCCGTGTGAGACTGTATATTGGGCCGCGATGGGCTGTCAAACGCCAGTTGGTCGCTTTGGGATGCGCGTGCTATAATTCCGAGGTTGTGTCACAGGCGATTCTCGCTTTGGAGTGGGCAGTGGTTTCCCAACGAGTCAGACAGTACGAACTAGTCATGATTATCAAGCCGGATGCGGCGCCGGAGGAGGTGTCCTCCGCCGTCGAGCGGGTGAGCAAGTTCATCACGGACCGAGGCGGTGCTGTTTCGGAGACGAAGACCTGGGGACTGCGGCAGCTCGCGTACCCGGTGGCGAAGCGGAAAGAAGGCATCTACTCGGTGACGGCGTTCAGCCTTGGGGCACAAGATGCCCTGGAGTTGGACAAAAGCATAAAGTCTTCGGAAGAGGTCATCCGTCACCTGATGACCAAGGTGGAGTAGGCCATCGTGGCGGGCCTGAATAAGATCATCGTGATTGGGAACGTCGGAACCGACCCGGAGATGCGGTACACGCCGAACGGGAACCCGGTGACGTCGTTCCGCCTGGCCGTTTCGCGTAGCTATACCCCTGCGGACGGCCAGCGAAGGGAAGAGACAGAGTGGTTCACCGTCTCGACATGGAACAAGCTGGCGGAACAGTGCAACCAGTATGTCAACAGGGGCCGGCGCGTGTACGTGGAGGGGCGGCTGAAGAGCAGCACGTGGACCGGCCAGGATGGGCAGACGAGGTTTCGGAACGAGATCGTCGCCAATCAAGTGATGTTCCTTGACCGGGCGCCAGCCGCCGGACAAGAGGGGGGCGAACCGGAGGCTGGGAGCGCAGTCGAGGGTGGGGCTTCGGATGCCGAAGACCTGCCCTGGTAGTAGTGGCGAAGCAGACACGAGATAAGGATACGAGGAGCTATGACGACAGGTAGAGAGCCACGCAGCGAAGGCAGCGGTCCGCCAAGGGGGCCGATGGGACCCAGAAGGAGCGGCGGCAGGCCACGGTTCTTCGCGCGGCGGAGAGTCTGCAGTTTCTGTGTTGGCAAGGTCAAGCGGATAGACTACAAGAACTTCGACATGCTGCGGACGTACGTTTCAGACCGGTCCAAGATGGATGCAAGACGGAAGACCGGCACATGCGCCAAACATCAGCGCCTGTTGGCGACGGCCATCAAGCGCGCCCGGTTCCTGGCGTTGCTTCCCGCCAGCCCGACGCATTTCACGATAGGCGCGAGACCTTCTCGCTAGGCAGGTTCATTCCGGGGACCTTCGGCCAGAAACCGGGGGTCTTCGTGTTTCTGGGGTGTGGAGAGGAGATGTGGTAAGAGAACGCAAGACCCGACAGCAACAACAAACTCCAGAACTGAAACCGATGGACCGGCGTCACAAGGCGGTCCTAAGCCGCCGAAGCCCGAAGCGGCAGCGCGTGACGTGGGCCATCATCGGACTCGCAGTGCTTTTGGTGGCGGGCGTCCTCGTCACGGGATACATCATCCAGTTCGTATTGCCGCCCCGCGAGGTCATCATCAGAGTGGGTGAAACCGCCTACACGCGAGGCGACCTAGTGAAGAACCTGCGTGTGCAGCAGCGGGGAGCAGAATTCTTCGGCCTGGAGTTCAAGGCGAGCACACAGGTCTTCGAGTCGCTGCAAGGCATCATCGAAGACGAAATCATGACGCAGTCGGCAGCCAGATTTGGAGTATCGGTTTCCGAAGAAGAGATTACGGGGCAGATAGAGAGGCTGTTCAAACCCTCTCCAGACCAGTCTGGCGAAGGCGAAGCTGCCCTGGAACGAGAGTTCAGGGAGCGGTACAACTCCTATCTCAGCGCCGTCGGCCTGAGTGAGGCTGAGCATAGGGAAATCACACAGCGCTCGATCCTCAGGGCGAAGTTCCGCGAGTTCATCGGCGAGCAGGTTCCAGGCGTGGCGAAGCAGGTCCACTACCACCGGATAGTGATGGATGTCGGTGACGAGATGGACATCATGCAAACCAAGGCCAAAGATGGGCTGAAGGGTGCGACGACTCCAGATGAACGCGCCGCCATTTTCAAAGAAGTTGTGCGTGAATTCTCCCGCGACGACGCTGAGACGGTCAGACTGGGTGGCGATATGGGCTGGTTGCCACAAGGAACAGACGAGAAGTACACGGACCAGTTGTTCGCACTCGAGATAGGCGAGTTGAGCCAGCCCATCCCCGACGCCGACAATCCGCGCCGGACATTCTTCTTCATGGTGTCGGAGCAGGCGGAGGCACGGGAGTTGGATCCTGAAGACAGGGAGTCCCTGAAGACGCGGGCATTGCAGGACTGGATCAACCAGCAGCGGAAAGAGCATGAAGTGTTCGCGGCTTTCGACTCGGACATCTACGCATGGCTGCTTAAGCAATTACGGCTGACGGGTGTCGAAACGCCTACACCCACGCCGGCGGCGAGCTTCCAACTGCCGGGCGCGTAGCGGCTTCAAGGTAGGGGATAGCAATGGCGCAGGCGAAGTTTTACCACTGGAAGAAGTGAACCACCTGCCGGAACGTAAGGGCGTCGCTCTTACAAGATGGCGTGGAACTGGAAGAGCGGGACTTCTTCCAGAACCCGCTGACGGAGTCTGAGCTTCGGGGCCTTCTGGGGGGCCGCGCTCCCTCGGTGATTTTCTCCTGGAACAGTCCATCGTTCAAGAAGATGGGCGTGACACGCGAAAGCCTATCGGAGGACGAGTTGTTGAGGCTGATGTTGAAGGAGCCCCGGCTGATCCGCCGGCCGCTTATCGCGGTGGGCGAACGCCTCATCGCCGGTGGGGACAAGAAGGCGATACGGGAGGCGTTCAGCTAGGATACGTAGCTATTATTGAAGTGCTTCCAGGGGACTTGGGTAGGCCGAGGGCCACGACACGTCGTGGCCCTCGGCCTTTTCCCAGCCTATCGAACGGGGGAGTGCCTCGTGGAACCGCAGGTCTAGGAGCGGTTGGAGCCGGCAGTTGTGCCCGACTCGACGCCGAGGGCGTCAATCCCGCGGCGCACCTGGCCGAGGAGTTGAGACAGGCGCTCCTCCAGGCCGAACAGTACCTCGCGCGCGTACTGGTCGGCGCCATCGCGGCGAGCGGCGGCGGTGGCGTCTGACTCATCGCTCACGCGGTAGGACCGCTTCTGGGCGTCCTGCATGATCTCGTTCGCCTGCTGCAGGGCGTGGTCGGTGATTTCCCGCGCCTTCGCCTCGGCGGCCTTGACGATTTCGGTCTGGTCCACCTTGGTGGCGTGCTCTTTGCGGGCAGCTTCGACGACCGAGGTGGCCTCGCCAGAGGCGGACTCCTTGATGCGCTGTGCTTCCATCGCGGCGAGGTTGAGAAGGCTGTCCTTCTGCCTGAGGATCTCGTGGGCCTCCCGGACGTTGGCCGGGATGGCCTCGCGGAGCCCAGAGGCGATGGTGGTCAGCCTATCCTTGTCCACCATGACCTTGCCGCGGAACCCGGGCATACGTGTCCCCGAGCCTGCTAGGGATTCCAACTCTTCTACGATCTGCGTGATATTCAAGGTGTTCTCCCCCTTTCTCCTTCCAGGTTCACTGGAGTATCTTGATTCTGGCCGCCAGCTCTGCGGCCACCCGCTTGGGTACTAGGTTTTTGACGTTGCCCCCTAGACTGGCCACCTCTTTGATGCGGCTGGAGCGGATGAACTGGTGTTCGAGCGAACTCATGATGCAGACGACATCGATGTCGGGGGCCAGCTTGCGCCACATATGGGCCATCTCGAACTCAATCTCGAAGTCGGAGCCCGCCCGAAGGCCGCGCAGGATGACCTGGGCTCCGGAGGCGCGGGCGGAGTCCACGGCGAGGCCCTTGAAGGGCTTGACCTTGATGTTGGGCACGTGCTTGATGCTGCCACTGAAGAGTTCGACCCGCTCCTTGGTGGAGAACATGAGTGTCTTGGGGGGCGAGTCGTACACGGCGACGATGATGGTGTCGAAGAGCTTGGAGGCACGTTCGGCGACGTCCACGTGGCCGTTGTGTACGGGGTCGAAGGTGCCTGGGTAGATAGCGTTAGTCATGGTGTGCTTCCGCATGAAAGATGGTGGCCGCCGAGTCGCCGTACCGACGCCGCGTCACGACCTTGAGTGGGCCATATTCATCTTTGAGGATGCGTGTGTGGCGGTGCTCGGCGACGACCGATGCCCCGGCATTCAAAGTGTTCCCGTAGCCCATCCGGCCAAGGAACTCGTCCCACGGGTCCTGTTCGTAGGGCGGGTCGGCAAACACGAGGTCATATCCCCCTGGGAGAATCTCCAGCGCCCGTTCGGCCTTTGCTCGATACACCTTTGCCTTGTCCACCATATCTAGGTCGCGCAGCGCCAACCTGATGGCTTGACAGTGCCGCTCGTCGGCCTCGACGAAGTCTGCCCAGGCTGCGCCCCGGCTGAGCGCCTCTATACCAAAGGCCCCGGTTCCTGCGTAGATGTCCAGCACCTTGGCGCCCTCGACCGCCGGCCCCAGGATGGAGAAGACGGCTGCGCGCACCCTCTCCGATGTCGGCCTGATGCCGGTGCCCTTGGGTGAACGAAGCCTGCGCCCTCGTTCCTTGCCGCCAGATATCCGTGCGCTCATCAGGCTGGGGACCGGCCTCGCACCCTAAAGCCACCAGCGCGTCTGGGCACGAGCCCGACGCACAGCTTGAGGGTAATACTAGCAGCGGATGGGAAAGCATCAAAGCGGATTTTCACCTTCTTTTTTGACAGTGTATAAACAAAGTCCAATTATCTACAGAAGGCGCACAGAAGACCACGCGGGCAGAGGCGCGTTTGCAGGAGCCGTTCCCCTGGGATAGAATGCGGCGTAGAGGCTGAGGCAGGGGTTGCACAGGAGCGACCGAAGCTCAGTCTTGTCGATTTTAGGTGAAGCGATGACTTACAAAGAAGTCCACAAAGAGACATACCTCACCAAGGAAGGGCTGAAGCACTTGGAGGAGGAGCTTCACGAGTTGAAGTTCGTGAAGCGGCCGGATGTGGCCTCGCGTATCCATTGGGCTAGCCAGTCCGGTGGAACTGTGGACAATGCCGAATACGAGGATGCCAAGAACGAGCAGGCATTCGTCGAGGGGCGTATCCGTGAGCTGGAGAATATCCTCTCGGACGCTGTAGTGGCGCCCAAAACCGGTGGCACCAAGGGCGGGGTGAAGATTGGTTCGTCTGTAACGGTCGTGGGCGCCGATGGCAGCAAGCACCACTATGTTGTGGTGGGCAGCGCCGAAGCCGCGCCACTCGAGGGGCGCATCTCCAACGAGTCTCCTGTGGGCAGCGCCCTGATGGGTCGCAAGGTGGGCGACAAGATCCAGGTCAAGACGCCGAACGGCGTGGTGACGCTAACGGTCACCAAGGTCGCATAGGCCGCCCTGGCCGCTCCGACCGTGTCAGACGTAGAGAATCAACTCTTCGAGGCCCGCTTGGGCAAGCTCCAGCGCCTCCGGGACAAGGGCCTGGACCCCTACCCCCACAAGTTTTCCCGCACGCACACCACGCGCCAGGCCGCCGCGCTTCTGGAGAAGGCCGAGGCGGAAAAGACGTATCCTGAGGCGAAGGCCGAGGCCGTTTCCCTGGCGGGACGTGTGATGGCGATGCGCGGCATGGGCAAGGCCAGCTTCGTTGATTTGTTGGACGGCGAAGGACGGCTGCAGGTCTTGCTGCGCCAAAACACCCTGGGCGAAGTCTACGAACTGGTCAAAGATCTCGACCTCGGCGATTGGCTGGGGGTGTCGGGGCCGCTCTTCCGCACGCGGACAGGCGAGCCGACGGTGGAGGCCCAGTCGTTCGCTGTGCTGTGCAAAGCGCTACGGCCGCTGCCGGAGAAGTGGCACGGCCTAGCGGATGTGGAGATACGGTTCCGGCAACGTTATCTGGATCTCATCTCGAACGAAGACGCGCGGCGGGTCGCGAAGCTGCGGAGCCGCATCGTGAGCGCAGTGCGGCGGTTCATGGACGGGCGGGGGTTCATGGAGGTGGAGACGCCGGTGCTGGTGCCGGTGGCCGCGGGCGCGATGGCAAAGCCCTTCATCACGCACCATAACCAACTCGACCGCGACCTTTACCTGCGCATCGCCACGGAGCTGTACCTCAAACGGCTCATCGTGGGCGGGCTGGAGAAGGTGTATGAGGTCGGGCGGGTGTTCCGCAACGAGGGGGTGGACTTTTACCACAACCCCGAGTTCACGATGTTGGAGAGCTACGAGGCGTTCGCCGACTACAACGACGTGATGGCGATGGTGGAGGAGATGGTGAACGCGGCGGTGGTGGAGGTGTCGGGGACGGCGAAAGTGAAGTACGGAGAACACGAGATAGACTTCAAGGCGCCCTGGCCCCGGCTTAGCCTTCGCGAAGAGATCATCAAGCGGAGCGGGATAGATTTCCTGGAGTGCCCAGACATCCCGTCGCTGCGGTCGCGGATGGAGCAGATCAACGTGGACGTGTCCCAGCAGGTGAGTTGGGGTGGGCTGATGGACAAGCTGGTCTCCAACACGGTGGAGCCGCACCTGGTTCAGCCGGCGTTCCTAGTGGACTACCCGGTGGAGATGTCGCCGCTGGCGAAGCGGCACCGTAAAGACCCGCGCTTGGTGGAGCGGTTCGAAGGGTTCGTGGCTGGCATGGAGCTGTGCAACTCGTTCACGGAACTAAACGACCCGGTGGACCAGCGGAAGCGGTTCGAGGAGCAGGAGAAGCTGCACAAGGCCTTTCAAGAGGAGGACATGGACCGGCTTGACGAGGACTTCCTGGTGGCCATCGAGCACGGTATGCCTCCCACTGGCGGCCTCGGCATGGGCATAGACCGGCTCACCATGCTCCTCTCAGGACACCGGACCATCCGCGAGGTCGTCCTCTTTCCCCAACTGCGCAGCAAGTAATTACCTTACGGAGAACCTCTTTGTGGAGGGGTTTGCAGGACTCCTTAGACCAGGGGGAGGTTAGCGAAGGGGTATCGCTGCCCTAGGCAGAAGCAACCTATGGAGATGACTTCTCGCCGACCAGGATTGCGACGGTGCCGAATGCGAAGCTGCGGCGCTGGACGACTTGGAAGCCCGCCTGCCCCATCAGACTCGCCAGTTCGTCATAGATGAGGAACTCGCGGACGGACTCGGGTAGGTAAGTGTAGGCCTCGCGGTCGCGTGCGAGCAGCGCCCCCAGCCAGGGTGTGACGGTTCGGAAGGCACGCCGGAAGAGCTTTGCCAGAAAGCCCTCCTTATTGGCGTGGACAATCTCCAGGATGGCGAGGCGGCCGCCGGGTCTGAGCACGCGGGCCATCTCGCCCAGCGCCGTAGGCAGGTCGGGGAAGTTGCGCACGCCGAATCCGACGGTGATGCATGCTAAGCCGCCGTCCGCGAAGGGCAGCGCATGGGCGTCTCCCCTGAGGAAGTCGGCCTTGGGCGCGACGTGTTTCTTCACTACCTTGCGGCGCGCCAGATTGAGCATGGGAAGGGTGATGTCCAAGCCGACAACCCGGGACACCTCGCGGCGCCGGGCCAGCTCGACGGCGAAGTCGCCGGTGCCGGTGGCGATGTCCAGCGCTGGGCCGGCTTGCCCCTCCATCGCCATGCGGACGGCCGCGCGCCGCCAGGCGTGATGCCGCCCACCGGACATGATGCTGTTCAGGAGGTCGTAGCGGCGGGAGATGCGGGCGAAGATGCGCGCGACATACTCTCGCCGCTCGTGTCCACGCAGGTGCGCCATCGCAGGAGGTTGAAAGGGCCTAGCTCGACCTAAGGGCCTTGATGGCCTTGGGCAACGCGGGCAGAAGGTCGCTGGCAATCATGCCCATGTCACCAAGTTCGCCGCGGACCAGCTCGCCCGCCGCACCGTGGAGGTACACGCCTAGCGCAGCGGCGTCTTCCAGCGAGAGGCCTTGCGAGAGTAGACCGGCGATGGCGCCAGCAAGGACGTCGCCGGTGCCCGCTGAGGCGAGGCCGGGGTTGGCGAAGGGGCTGAGCATGGCGCGGCCATCGGGGTACGCGACGACGGTGTAGGCTCCCTTGAGGACGACAACCTTATTCCAGCTTGCCGCGGACTGCGTGGCGACGGCGATGCGTTCTTGTGGCGTGGGGGGTCCGGGGCGGCCGAGGAGCCGGGCCATCTCGCCCGGGTGGGGTGTCAGGATGGCTTTCGCGGGGAACCGTCGCCAGAACCCGGTGGTCATGGCTAGGATGTTGAGGCCGTCGGCGTCCACGATGGTGGGTTTGGCACCTCCTTGCGAGAACAATACACGCTCGACCATCAACCTGGTGAAACTGGCCTGGCCGAGGCCGCAGCCGACGAGGAGGGCGTCGTATTGGCTGAGGTTATCGAGGATGAGAGGGCCGGCCTCGGCGGCAGGCACGCCCGGCGCTGACTCGGCTAACGGCAGGTAGGTGGGTTCGGCGGCCCTGGCAGAGGCGGAAGCCCGGAGGCTTTCTGGGAGGGCGAGAGTGACGAGGCCAGTTCCAACGCGGATGGCGCCGCCAGCCGCGAGGTGCGCCGCGCCGATGTAGTTCCGTGACCCGGCGACGACAAGCGCGCGGCCGAAGGTGCCCTTGTGGGCTGATTGCGGGCGCTTGGGCAGTAGGTCTTTGGCCCACTCTGGGGTCATCAGATCCAGGCGCACATCTGTATCGAGGCCAGGAGGGGCGCCGATGTCCGCAGTCTCCAGCAAGCCGCGAAGGTCGGAGCCTGGTGGCATGAACAGGCCGACCTTTGGATAGCCAAGGGTGATGGTAACGTCGGCGGCGACACAGGCAGGGTCGGCCTGGCCGGTGTCGGCGTTCAGGCCGCTGGGGATGTCGAGAGCCAGGATGAAAAGCGCAGGCCTCTGGGCCTTGACGGAGGCCAATTCGGCCAGAACGGCCTTCATCACACCCTCGATGGGCCGGACCTTGCTGATGCCGAGGAGGGCGTCCACCACCATCTGTGTGGTGGCGAGGGCCCTGCGTAACCCGGCTTGGCCCACATCGTTGGCCGAGTCCACGATAGGGACGCCGAGGGCGCGGACGGAGTCGAGCTTAGGGTCGGCGTCGCGGGCTGGCCGGACGAGATACACAAGGGGACGGGCGAACCACTTGTGGAGGTGGCGTGCGGCGACGAGGCCGTCGGCTCCGTTGTTGCCCGGGCCGGCGAGGACGAGGACAGGCTGGCCGGTGAAGCGGCGGCCGATGGCCTGTTCCAAGTGTCTGCGGGCGGCGGTCGCGGTGGCGAGTCCCGCGTTCTCCATGAGCGCATCGGTGGAGACGCCCGCTTCTTCCGAGCGGCGCTCGAGCTTTCGCATCTGTTCGATGGTGACAATCTTCATGTCAGTAGTTGGCGAGGCGGCTTTCGGCGACGACGAAGGCGACGGCGTAGTCGCGGGAGTGGGAGAGGGCGAGCGAAAGACCTTGGATGCCCATCTGGTCGGCGCGGGCGCGGGCGGTGCCGTGGAGCTCGATGGTGGGCGCGCGGCCCCGCGGGCGGACGACCTCGATGTCGCGCCAGCGGACGCCACGGGCGCCGGTACCCAGGGCCTTCATCACGGCCTCCTTGGCGGTGAAGCGGGAGGCAAGTTGCGGTGCGCGGCCACGGCAGTAGGCCTGTTCGCCGTCGGTGTAGATGCGGTTGAGGAAGCGCCCGCCGTAACGCTCCGCTGCTGCTTTGATGCGCCCGATCTCGATGATGTCCACGCCTGTCACCAGCATATCCGCTCTATTGTACATTCATGCCGCATACGGCTTTGCACGTCAAAGGTGGGCTGGCGGGCTTATAATTACCCTGAACAGCGGTCTAGAGAGGGGCCTCTACTGTGGTTGCCAGCATCATCAATGGGACAGAGATCGCGGCGCAGGTGAAGGCCGAGGTGGCTCAGGGCGTCGCGGAGGTCAAGCAGAGGCACGGCGTGACGCCTGGCCTGGCGGTGGTGCTGGTGGGCGACGACCCGGCGTCGGCGGTGTACGTGGCGTCTAAGCAGAAGGCTGCATCGGAGGCCGGGATGCACGCCGAAGACCACAAGCTGGCGACAGCAACGCCGATGGAGGCGATGGAAGCGCTCCTGAAGCGGTTGAACGCGGATGCGAATGTCCACGGCATACTCATTCAATTGCCCCTGCCCAAGCACTTGAACGAGCACGCGGTCATGGAGCGCATCAGCCCGGACAAGGACGTGGACGGGCTGCACCCGGTAAATATGGGGCTACTGCTGGCGGGGCGGCCCCGGTTCGTGCCGGCGACGCCCGCGGGCATCCAGCAGCTTCTCCTGCGGACGGGGCACAGCCCCGAAGGCAAGCACGTTGTGGTCTGCGGGCGGAGCGACATCGTGGGCAAGCCGGTGGCGGCGCTGCTGATGCACAAGGCACCCGGCGCCAACGCGACGGTGACGGTCTGCCACACGGGGACGCGGGACTTGCCGTCCCTCACGCGGCAAGCCGATATCCTCATCGCGGCGATGGGGCGTGCGGGCTCCATCAAGGCCGATATGGTCAAGGACGGCGTGGTTGTGATAGACGTGGGGACGAACCGCTTCGAGGACGCATCCAAGAAGTCAGGCTACCGGCTGGTGGGCGACGTGGACTACGAGGTGGTGTCGAAGAGGGCAGCGGCCATCACGCCGGTGCCGGGTGGCGTCGGCCCGATGACCATCGCCATGCTGCTCGCCAACACGCTCAAAGCGGCAATGCTCCGCGTTCAGCACGAGAAGTCTTAGCTACTCTGGGGAAGAAACCTGTTGAAGACCAGCGAGTTCGACTACGGGCTTCCCCAGGAGTTGATCGCGCAGACGGCGGTGGAGCCGCGCGACCACTCTCAGTTGTTGGTGCTCTCACGCAAGGACGGGACTATCCGGCACCGGCGTTTCTATGAACTGCCACAGTTCCTGCGCCGTGGAGACGTGCTGGTGTTCAACGACAGCCGGGTGTTTCCGGCGCGGCTCCGAGGTTCTCGGAGCGATGGCGGCAGCGCGAAGGTGGAACTGCTGCTGCTGGAGCGGCGGCCTCAGGGCGTATGGAAGACGCTGGCGAAGCCCGGCAAGCGGCTGCGGGAGGGTGCCAGGTTTCGCGTCGAGAGAAATGGGCTGGAGGTGGAGGGTGAGGTGCTGGGTGTGGAGGAGGACGGGGCGAGACTGGTGAGGCTGCCGGAAGACCTGGATCTGAGCAGGATGGGCGAGGTGCCGCTGCCGCCGTACATCCACACGCCGCCTGCCGACCCGGAGCGATACCAGACGGTGTATGCGCGCGTCGAGGGCAGCGTTGCCGCGCCGACGGCTGGCCTGCACTTCACGCCGCAGCTGCTGGACGAGGTGCGTGCGATGGGCGTGGAGACGGCGTTCGTGACGCTGCATGTGGGCTGGGGGACGTTCAAGCCGGTGGAGGTCGAGCAGGTCGAGTCCCACAGGATGCATTCGGAGCACTACGAGCTTGGCGCCGAGGCGGTGGAGGCCATCAGCCGCGCGAAGCGGGAGGGGCGGAGGGTGGTGGTGGTCGGGACGACGGCGGTGCGGCTGCTGGAGTCGAGGGCGGCGCAGAGACCGGACGGTCTGCTGGAGCCAGGAGCGGGCTGGACTAACCTGTTCATCACCCCAGGCCACCGATTCCGCGTCGTGGACGCCCTGGTGACCAACTTCCACCTGCCGCGCTCCACGCTGCTGATGCTCACCTGCGCTTTCGGGGGGCAAGGCTCTTCGCCGAGCTCAGGACGGAGTCTGGTCTTTCGGGCGTACCATGATGCCGTCGCCCAGCGCTACCGCTTCTTCAGCCTCGGCGACGCGATGTTGCTGCTATGAGATGCCTAAGGAACGTTGGCCAGGTGGTCGTCAACGCGCTGATTGACCGATAATGTCCTCTTTGAGGTCCTATACGACAAGGAAGCTGCCGATCGAAAGTCAGCTTCTCGATAAAGAATTCATGAACCGATCATACTATTCGAATTCTGTTTCCGATTTTCTCCGTGAGGATGCTGCCTCCGTCATGGGGAAACTCTCCATGGCTCACCCATTTGACCTCACGGATCTGCAGAAGAACGCATGGCATTATCAAGTCGATTACTTTCAGCACGAGCTATCCTCATATCAGCGCGGCCACCTGATATTCGAGTTCTCGATTCCTCGCATGGGCAAACGAGTAGACAATGTCCTCATCCTAGATGGCGTTGTCTTTGTCATTGAGTTTAAAGTCGGCGAGGGGACATACCATCGAAGCGACCTCGACCAAGTCCTAGACTATGCGCTTGACCTCAAGAACTTTCATTATGGGAGTCGTGACGTTGCGGTCATTCCCCTTCTTCTGGCGACTGACGCTCCACCAGTTGAAAACTTGATTACTCCCTTTCCAGACAAGGTATGAGCTCCGTTCAGAGTAAATCCCGAAACCTTTGCTCGGTGGATAGGCAATGCCGTGTCTCAGTCCCCGGATCCGCCAATCGATTCCCACAAATGGGAAAATTCTGAATATCGCCCTACTCCGACAATAATCGAGGCTGCTCGTGTCCTCTACCAAGGCCACTCAGTCGAATCGATCTCTCGATCTGACGCTGCTAACCTTGGTTCTACTACCAACGTCGTCTCAGCTATAATCGAGCGAGCCAAATCGAGTTCATCTAAGGCCATCTGTTTCATCACAGGAGTCCCGGGTTCGGGGAAGACGCTCGCTGGACTGAATCTTGCTAGCGAACGACAACGTGCTGATCTAGGCGAGCATGCGGTCTTTCTATCAGGCAATGGGCCCTTAGTGAACGTCCTCCAGGAAGCTCTCGCCCGCTCTGAAGTCGAAGCCACTGATGGTGCGACCCCCAAAAACAAGGCGCTAGCCAAAGCAAAGTCGTTTATTCAGATCATTCATCACTTCAGAGATGATGCATTGGTCAACAGTGCTCCGCCTGTTGAAAAGGTTGTCATCTTCGATGAAGCGCAGCGAGCCTGGACACTGGAGAAAGCCCGTCAATTCATGGCTCAAAAGAAAGGTATTAGGAATTTCTCACAATCCGAGCCTGAGTTCCTGTTAGGCGTCATGGACAGGCAGGATGATTGGTCTGTCATTGTGTGCCTAATCGGTGGTGGTCAAGAGATCAATACTGGCGAAGCAGGACTTCCAGAGTGGTTCCGCGTGCTGGGGACTAAGTTCCAACACTGGGACGTATATGTGTCTGATCAGTTGGCGGAGTTCGAGTATGATCACGGAAACGCTCTCTATGCCACGGTCGATCCCGCCAAGCCTAAGGTTGATAGACGGCTACATCTTGCGACATCGATTAGGTCGTTTCGGTCCGAAAACGTCTCATGATTTGTCAAGGCCGCTCTAAATCTTCGCATGCAAGACGCTTTGGAGCAGAAAGCGGCGCTTAGTGCGAAGTATCCAATATTTCTGACACGCAATATGGATATGGCGAAGGCGTGGGTTAGGTCTGCGGCGCGGGGAACAGAGCGATTTGGCTTGGCCTGCTCTTCTGGCGCTCACCGTCTCCGACCATTCGGAATCACGGTCGAAGCGAAAGTGGATCCCAAGGGTTGGTTTCTCAATGAAGCAACCGACGTTCGTTCTTCCTATTACTTGGAGGAAGTTGCTACAGAATTCGATATCCAGGGACTCGAGCTTGATTGGATGATTGTGGCCTGGGATGCAGATCTTCGATACGCCAATGGCGAGTGGGAGTACCTGTCTTTCCGTGGGACTGAGTGGAATCGAATAATGCATCCAACACGGAAAATCTACCTGAAGAACGCAAATCGAGTACTGCTCACTCGGGCTCGCCAAGGCATGATTATCTTCATCCCTGAAGGAGATAGGCGGGATAGAACTCACCTTCCCGAGTATTACGATGGCACTTATGATTACCTTCGCCGAATTGGGATTGAAGAAATTGACGGAGCCTAGAAACTCGCTAGAGCCGACCCGAAAGGGCGCCGAAGTGATCTCGCTCCTTGTCACATCGTTGGCACCTTGTATGTATGTGCGAGGCCAATTGAGTAGGCTTGAGGTGTTTGGAAGTAGCCCAGTGTTATAATCTCCGGCGTGCCTGCGAAGGCACGGTGGTACGAGTGAGGGAGTTTTGCAAGTCTTAGGAGAAAAGGAAGACTCATGGCTGCGAAGAAAGACCCGAAGGACATCTACAAGAAGCTTGGAGTGAAGCAGGCCATCTCGGCGTCGGGGCCGACGACCCTGTACGGCGGCTCCAAGCTGCGCACCGAGGTCATGGAGGCGATGAACGCCACCGCTACCATGATGGTCAATATGGACGAATTGAACAAGAAGGCGGGCGAGGTCGTCGCCGAGCACACGGGCGCCGAGGCGGGCATGGTGTGCAGCGGCTCGGCGGGCGGCCTTATCCTCCAGGCGGCTGCCGTCATCGCGGGCAACGACCCGGCGAAGATGTACCAGCTTCCCGACACGACGGGGATGAAGAACGAAATCATCATCCACAATATCCACCGGTTTCCTTACGACCAGTGCTACCGCGCGGCGGGGGCCAAGCTGGTGGGCGTCGGCGACTACCTGCGCTGCCTGCCCTGGCAGTTGGAGACGGCCATCAACGAGAAGACGGCGGCCATCGCGTACCTGGAGTCGCCCTTCGTAGCGCAGAGGGCGATGCCTCTGGAGCAGGTCGTCGAAATCGCGCACAAGCACGATGTGCCCGTCATCCTGGACGCGGCAAGCATGTTGCCGCCCAGGGCGAATCTGAAGAAGTACATCGCCCAGGGCGTTGACATGGTCGTGTACAGCGGCGGCAAGGCGCTGCGCGGGCCGCAGGGCACGGGCATCCTGGCCGGGCGCGCCGACCTCGTCGAGGCGGCCTACGCCAGCGCCAGCCCGCACCAAGCCATCGGGCGCGGCCTCAAGGTCTCCAAGGAGGAGATCATCGGGCTGGTCCATGCGCTGGAGACCTTCGTCAACGAGGACGAGGCCGCCGAGATGCGGCGCTACCGGCAGCTTTCGCAGATGGTCGTGGACGCCCTCATCGAGATGCCCGGGCTGGACGTGTCTCTGGAGCACGACGACAAGGACTGGCTCATACCATCGGCGGTGATCCGCTTCACCAGGGAGTGGCGCGGGCCGAGCAAGGACGAGATCCTGAAGGCGATGTCGGGCGGCGACCCGCCCATCTACATGCACTGGCTGGCGGGGCCCGGCATCCTGGCCGTGGACCCGCTGAACGTCAGCGAGGACGAGATGAAGGTGCTCATCCGCCGGTTGCGGGAGGAGCTGAACAAGTCCCCGCGGTAGTGCCTCAAGGGAGAACATTGGGCTTGGAGGCGTAGGGGCGCACGGCCGTGCGCCCCTATCTTGTGAAGATGAAGGAGGAGCGATGCTAGAGCGATTCAAGGTGCCAGCCAAGGACATCGTGAGGGTGCCAGAGCCTTCGCTGCGCAAGGCGACGGCGGCCATCTTCGAGAAGATGGGCTGCTCGCCCAGCGACGCGGCGGAGGGGGCCGATACGCTGGTGGTGACGGATCTAAGGGGTGTCGAGAGTCATGGGGTCTCGAACCAACTCCGCGCATACGTGAAGCAGTACAACGACGGTGAATTGAACCCAAGGCCGAAGCTCAGGACGCTGAAGGAGACGCCGGGGACGGCGACGATAGACGGTGACCGGGGACTGGGCATCATCATCGGGCCGCGCTGCATGAAGATGGCCATCGAGAAGGCGAAGAAGGTCGGCGTGGGCGTGGTGACGGTGCAGAACAGCGGCCACGTCGGGGCTGTCGGCCACCACTCCATGATTGCGGCGAAGGCGGACATGGTAGGGATGTGTGTAACGTCGGGTGGCAGGCATGTGCTGCCGACGTTCGGCGCCGAGCCGCGCCTGGGCACGAATCCCATCTCCATCGCGGCGCCCGCGCGTAAGGAGCCGTTCTTTCTCTACGACGCGGCCACGTCGGCCATCGCGGGCAACAAGATCTTCCTGGCCGAGCGCGTCGGCTCGCCCATGCTCCCGGGGTGGATCGCCAAGATGGACGGCACGCCCGTTATGGAAGAGATGATGTCCCCGGGCAGGGGCAACTACTGGCAGCTTCCACTCGGCGGAACGCGCGAGCAGGGGTCACACAAGGGCTACGGCCTAGCGTTGATGGTAGAGGTGCTGGCGACGATGCTGGCCGGGTCTTCGTCTGCGATGCTGGGCGAACCCCGGCTGGCCCAGGACCACTTCTTCGCGGCGTTCAACATCGCGGCCTTCACGGACGTGGAAGCGTTCAAGGACCGGATGGATGCGATGCTCAAAGAGCTGCGCACCACGCCGCCGGCGCGGGGGCAGAAGCGCGTCATCTACCCCGGCCTCTCCGAAGCGGAAGAGGAGCAGGACCGCAGGAAGAACGGCATCCCACTGCACAAGGAAGTAGTGCAATGGTTCGACAGCATCACCGCTGAACTGAGCATCCCGAAGCTGGACCGAATGAAGAAGTAGGTCTGCTCTGTTCCTCAGAGGACTGATCCGACACAACGGCCCAACCCCTGCAAGGGATTGGGCCGTTGGCTTTCCTGGGATGCTAGAACGACGCGCGAATGGGCTTACCTGGTGAGAGGCCTTGCTGCAGTTTGTCGTCGCGGACGACGGAGACGCCTGCGACGAGGACGTGGCGGAAGCCGGCGGAGGGCAGCGTGGGCTGCTGATAGGTGGCCCGGTCCGTCACGGTCTTGGGGTCGAAGGCGACGAGGTCGGCGTCGGCGCCGACGCGGATGCGGCCCTTGTTCTTCATGGCGGGCACACGCTTCTCCAGGCGCATTGCAGGAAGCAGCGCAGACTTGCGGATGGCGTCCATTAGGGTGAGGCTTTTCGATTCGCGGGCGAAGTGGCCGAGGACACGGGCGTAGGAGCCCGCGGTGCGCGGGTGGCCGACCCCGCCGCGCAGGTAGCCGTCGGTAGCGATGGCGGTGAGTGGGCTGATGACGGCGGCGTGCATGGCGGGGTCGGGGATGAAGTACACGACGACCATGCCACACTGCTTGCGGTAGCGGGCGAAGCTCTCGGCGGTGAGGCGCTCGCCCGTCGCGGGCCAGAGCAGGTCGCCGTAGTCAACGCCCAGTTTCTTCTGCCAGCCCTCATCGAAGATGGCGGACTCGATGCCGCTCATGCCCGCTGTGTACGGATAGCATTCGGTGGTGACATCCATCCCCCGCTTGCGGGCCTCACCGACGGTCTGGAGCAGGCGCCCGGTGGCCGCCAGGCCGGAGCTGGAGATATGGACGACATGGAGCGGGGCGCCGGTGATGGCCGCAGCGGCGATGACCTCCTCCACGCCCTCGACCGCACCGATAGGCTCGGCGTGTCCCATGCCGCGGACGTGGACGTGGCACGACGCGCCGAAGCGGGCGGCGATGCGGAATGCCTCCAGCACTTCCCAGCCGGATGCAGCGGGTGTGTACTGGAGGCCGAAGCCGACGGCAGGGGCGCCGCGCTCGAGGCCGCGCTTCAGGGTGCGGAGGATTTCGGCGACCTCGCCGTCGGTGGCGCGGCGGTGAGCCGCGTCGCCCATCGGCAGAAACGTACCGGGGTCGCGGAGGACCTTCATACGGGTCGGGATGTGGCCCGCGCTGGCGCCGTAGTTGATGAGTGAGCGGCCCTGGCGCGAGGCGTACCAGGCGTCCACGTCGGCGGTGCCAACCTCTAACTCGAGCGCGGTGGTGACGCCGTCCTGTGCCTGGATGCGGTAGTTCTCGTCGTCCTGGCCGTGGGAGTGCATGTCTATGAAGCCGGGCGCGACGACGAGGCCGGAGGCATCCAACTCCTCCTTGCCGCGCATCGCCTTCTCAGACATGGCCTGCACCGAGCCGCCGGAGACGCCGATATTCATTACGGCATCGAGGCCGGATTCGGGGTCCATCACGCGTCCGTTCTTCAGGACGAGCTCGTAGGTCGTCATTACGTCATCACCTGGTATCAAGCGTCCGGGGTTGTGCCCGGCGGGTGTCGCAGGTGCCAGTCGGTGAGGCCCTGGTAGGCGCGCGCGACAGCCAGGATACGGTTCTCGTCGTAGGCGCGGCCCATGAACTGGATGCCGGTGGGTAGCCTACGGTCACCGAAGCCGTTGGGGACGGAGATGGATGGCAGGCCTGCGAGGTTGCCCAATGCGCCAATGATGTCGCGGGCCTTGCCGGAAAAGGCGTAGTTGAACTCACGGTCTATGGTCGGCGCGACGGTCTGGTAGGACGGCCCGACGACCGCGTCGTACTTCGCCAGGATGGCGTCAACCTGGCGACACATCAGGCGGCGGATACGCATGGCGCGGATGTAGTCGCTGGCTGGGATGGCATAGCGGGCATATAGGCCGCGTCGGCTGGACTCGGCGGTCAGCTGTGGGCCGAGGCCGGCATCGGTGAACTCCTGATAGGCATCGGCGGACTCGGCCGAGATGATAGTTCGGGCGACGGCCTCGTAGGGCATATCGGGCACGGCGACCTCTTCGACGGTGGCGGCGCGCTCGCGCTCCAGCAGGGCCAGGACCGCCTCGACATTGGCCTTCACTGCAGGCTCGACGCCCTCGGTGGAGCCTTGCAGCAAGGCCAGCTTGAAGCGGCGCTTGCGCCTGTCTCGGGCGTCGTATTTGAAGGGCGGCGCGGTGGTCGTCTCGTCGTCGGGGTCGTTGCCCGCGATAGCCTCGAGGACGAGGCCGCAGTCGTCGGCGGTGCTTGCAAAGGGGCCGATCTTGTCCATCGTCCAAGAGGCTTCCATGGCACCGTGGCGGCTGACGCGGCCAAAGGTGGGCCGCAGTCCCGCGACGCCGCAGTGGTTGGCGGGCCACATGATAGAGCCCCACGTCTCGGTGCCTAGGGCGAAGGGGACGAGACCCGCCGAGACAGCCGAGCCCGAGCCGCTGGAGGATCCACCGCTCCAACCCTCGAGGTTCCAGGGTGAGATGCCGGGGCCGGTGAAAGAGGCGTTAGGGTGGCGGTACCCTGCGCCGCCCGCCAGCTCGACCATTGCCAGCTTGGCGGCCAGGACTGCCCCCGCAGCCTCCAGCTTCTTCACCACGGTGGCGTCGTAGTCGAAGACCTGGTCGCGATACGGCGCAGTGCCCCACGTCGTGCGGATGCCGCCAGAGGTGGCGAGGAGATCCTTGGCGCCGTAGGGGATCCCGTGCAGTACGCCTCGATACTTGCCACGGACGATTTCCTTCTCGGCAGCGCGAGCTTGGGCGAGGGCCTTCTCGCGGGTGATGGTGACGACAGCGTTGTATTTCGAGCCGAGGCGTTCGAGACGGCGGAGGGCGAATTCTGTCAACTCCACCGGGGAGACTTGTTTGGTGCGCACCATCTCGCCGAGGTGGCGGATGGGAGTGAAGGCGGCAAGACTAGCCATATACCCTACCTCTTGGCCCGGTACGGCCGGAAGCCGATGGCCGGCGAGTCGGTCTCGCTCAGCTTGACGGCCTTCATCTCCTCGGATGTGCAGAGCGCAAGCTCGACCTGGCTGCGCACTTCCTCAAGCTGTTCGGGCTTCAGGAGGTGGCCATAGCGGTTCTTAATCATCTGGAAGAGCAGTTCCGATTCCGATCTTTGCGCAGGTTTACTCATGATTCCCTCCAGTCCTACGCCAGGCAGATGAGCCGGGCGGCTTTGATGACCCAAACAGGGATTGGGCCGAGAAGGTCGCGGAGCTTAAGCACCAGGATGCCGACGATGATGCCGATGGCGGCTGCGGCGAGAACGTCGGAGGGGTAGTGGACGCCTGAATAGACGCGGGCGAAGCCCCAGGCGAAAGCGGCTAACAGCAGGCTGATCCCGACAGGGCGGTTGACGCTCCACACCACGGTTGCGAGCCCGAAGGCGGCTGCTACGGAGTTAGCCGGGAAGGATGAGTCGGTGGGCTGGTAGAACAGGAGGGTCAGGTCGTGGTCCACGAAGGGGCGTGGCCGAAAGTACACGGAGTTGATGACGAAGACGGCCAGGCTTGAAAGGCCCAGGGCGGTCAGGGCGGCGAACACACCTATCTGTTGCTTCATGCGGGTTGCGCGGTCAGGGGCCGAGAACCACAGCGCCAGGACGGTGAGTGCCATGCCGACCGGCACCAGGTAGTCGCTGACGAGCAACTCCATTGCGCGGTCAAGCGGCGGGAAACGGCCTACCTGGCCGTTCAGCCAAAGAAGTACTGCTTCATCCGGGTTGGCCAATTTCGCCACCAGAAAACCAGAATAACCTTGAGGGCCGAATAGTAGCTGGTCTTGCGGAGGGCGTCGAACCCCTCGTCCGGCGGCGCCTCGCCGTCGCGCATCCGCCGGTTCACAAGTGAGGACGCCGCTAGGGTGACGGCGACCGCGGCGAGGGAGCCGTAGCAGAAGAGGATGCCCTGGTAGTTCGCGTCGAGGCCGCCTTTGTAGTCATTGATGTTGCGCGGCTCGTCAGCGAAGAACCAGATGAACACGGCTGTGATTGCGAGACCGCCGAGGGCCCGGGTGACAAGCGTGTGCTTGACGAACAGCAAGCCGTGCAGGCCGCCGAAGGTGGCGGCTATCTGGATGGCTGCCAGAGAAGAGACGAAGACTAGGAGGAGGTAGTCAAACGCGAACTGGGACATCAATCCGCCGCCGACCGCTCGGAGAGCCGCGCGGCCCTACCAGGTCTCCAAGCCGACGGGGCTGCACCAGTTGAGGTACTTAGGGTTGTCGCCGCGTACCGCACCCATGTAGATGTCCTGGAGCTTCTTGGTGGTCGGGCCGACGTTGCCGCTGGCGATGGGCCGGTGGTCTATGTGGCCCACCGGCGTGATGTGGGCGGCAGTGCCGGTGAGGAAGACCTCGTCGGCCAAGTAGAGTTCGCTGCGGCGGATGTGGCGCTCCATCACCTTCAGCTTCAGTTCCTTCTCGGCAAGCTGAAAGACCGAGTCGCGGGTGATGCCAGTGAGATTGTTGTCGCCGACGTTTGGGGTGTAGAGCACACCGCCGGAGACCATGAACACGTTCTCGCCGGAGCCTTCGGAGACGCTGCCGTCCTGGTTGAGCATGATGGCCTCGTCGTAGCCGCCAAGGATGGCCTCGGTCTTGGCCAGGATGCTGTTGACGTAGTGGCCCGCAATCTTGACCCGTGGCGGGATGATCGTGTCGTCTATGCGGCGCCAGGAAGATGTGCAGCACTTGATGGCCCCGTCGGTACTCAGGTAAGCGCCGAAGGGGACGACGATGAGAGCGAAGTCGCTGTCCAGCTCGTGCAGCTTGAGGTTGGCGACACGCTCTGCGCTTTTGTAGGCCAGCGGGCGGATGTACACATCCTGGCGATAGCCACAACTACGCACGAGGTCTTCGGTGATGCGGCACAGGTCGTCCACCGAATAGGGAATCTTGAGCATCATGATGCGGCAGCCTTGGTGGAGCCGCTCGTAGTGCTCCCGCATGCGGAAGATGAACATCTTCGACTGCTGCTCGTTCCAGTTGCCGCGGATGCCCTCGAAGACGGCAGTCCCGTAGTGGAGGGCGTGTGTCATGATGTTGACGTTCGCTTCCTCGAGCGGAACCATGCGTCCACGGAAGAAGGACAGCGCCTTGGGCATCAGGGTTCTCCTTTGGCTATCGAAGGGTGAGGGCCATTATACGGAAGGCCAATCTACGAACACAACTTTGCCAACTACGCCTTCGCCTCTTCGGCCTTGGCGATGCCGTAGTAGGGGCTGTGGTCAAGGAGACGCTGCACGACGGCCGCCGACACCTCGCGGGGGTAGGCGCTCATTGCCCAGCGCTCGGAGAGGGCACGGCCCAACTCGACGGCGTTCATCGGCTCGTTGCCGCCTGCGAGAAGGAGCCTGAAGGCGGCCTCCTTCAACGGCGTGTCGAGGAGGAGGTAGTCGGGCGTGGCCGCGCAGTGCTCCACGATCTGCTGCATCACGTCCTCCGGGTCCTTGGCCAGGACATCCAGGGGCGTGTCGCCCTGCTGGCACGCATAGCAACGGCGGTCAGCGATGAACAGCGACATAGATTGCGAGTCCGGTGAACTCTCCAGGTTGATGTGGTAACGAGGCGAGTTCTGCTCCTCGGCCACGGGCTGGGCTTGAGCTTTCTTGCTTGAGCTTCTCGGCATGGCTTTCAGAACACCTCCGCTGGCCAGTCCAGCATCTGAACTTTGACGATCTCGCCCGCCTTCTTGACGGGCAGGTCTTCAGGGCAGATGGCTAGGCCGTTGGCCCGGGCCATGGACGTGAGTAGGTTGGAGCTTTGGTGGCCGGTCAGGCGGGCGTGGTAGGCGCCGTCCCGCTTGGTGACGACGACACGGGCATAGACGCGGCGGCCGTCTGCGTTGTGGATGGGGTCTTCGAGGACCGCCTCGATGGTGGGGTATTGGAGCAGCTTGAGGCCGAGCATCTTGCGGATGGCCGGGCCGCCGAACTGCTCGAAGGCGACGAGTGCGCTGACGGGGTTGCCCGGCAGGCCGAGGTGGGGCACCTGGCGGCCTTGCGGCCCGCGCAGAACGCCGAAGGCGAGCGGCTTGGCGGGGCGCATCCGCACCGACCACAGCTCAATCTTACCGCGCTGGGCCAGCACGTCTTTGACGATATCGTAGTCGCCCTTGGAGACGCCTGCGGTCGTGATGAGCATGTCGGCGTCCAGCCCCTCCCCAATCTTCTGCTGGAGCGACTCCAGATTGTCGCGGGCGATGCCGAGGAGCTTGGGGACACCTCCAGCACGTTGGACGGCGGAGGCGATGCTGAAACTGTTGATGTTGTAGATACTGCCTGGAGGGCATGACTCACCCGGCTGCACCAGTTCGTCGCCGGTAGCAAGGATGGATACGATAGGACGACGAAAGACGTTGACCCTGGCGAAGCCCATGGAGGCGAGGACGCCAACCTCGGCGGCGCGCAGGGGTACGCCTGCCTCGAGGACGCGCTCGCCTTTGGCAACGTCCTGTCCGGCGGGCCGCACAGCGTTGCCTGTCTCCACCGCCACCCGGACGGCGACCTCGTCCATGCGTACCTTGCCGTTGCGCTTGCGGTCGGTCTCGTCGGTGTCCTCAAAGCCCACGATAGCATCGGCGCCTGGTGGCACCGGCGCGCCGGTCATGATGCGGACGGCTGTGCCTGGGCCAACCTTGTCGCGGGGCAATTCGCCTGCGGAGACAGAGCCGACTACTTTGAGGACGACAGGCGACGCAGGTGAGGCGTCCCGGACGCTGGACGCCTGAACCGCATAGCCGTCCAGGGCGGAGTTTGCCAGAGGCGGGATGTCGAAGGGGCTAACGGCATCGTCGGCCAGCACTTGCCCCACAGCCTCCAACAGAGGCCGTTCCTCTACCTCCAGCACGTTGAAGAAGGCGAGGATGCGCGCGAACGCCTGCTCGACACTGAGCATTGACTCAGGGTGATGGTGGTGCCCGTGCTCCTTCACAGATGCCTCAGATGGTCTCGGCACTATCAGACTCTCATCTCTGCGCCGAGTTCGCGCTGGAGCTGACGGAGGATGTCTTCCAAGGCTCTACTCACCTGCTCGGCGGTCAGCGTGTCCTTTGGGGACTGGAAGACGATCTGGTAGGCGATGGACCTCTTGCCTGCGGCAACGCTGCTGCCCACGAAAACATCGAAAGGCGTGATCCGCCGGACCATCTTGTGCCGCTTGATGACCGCCTCGATGCTCTCGGAGGAAACATCGGCGCTCACGACGAGGGCGATATCGCGGGCGGACTCGGGGAAGCGGCCGGCGGTAGAGTAGCGCTTCTCTGTCCTGGCGGCCGCTTCCAAGAGCTTTGCCAGGTCTATCTCGAAGATTGCCACCGGCGCTCCGGTCAGGTCGAACCGCTCCAAGATTCGGGGGTGGACCTCGCCGACGGCACCAACGGCCTGGTCGCCGCAGAGGATACGGGCGGCGCGGCCTGTGAGGAGTGCAGAGTCCTCGGCAGGCTCGTATCTTGTCTCAACGCCGAGACCGGAAAGAAGCGATTCCAAGACGCCCTTGGCATCGAAGAAGCTCATGTCTTGCCCGGCCTGCTCTTTGGCGAGCCAGGAAAGGGGGAAGCGGCGTCCGGCGAATGCGGCAATGAGCGTCTCGCGCTCGTCGGGGAGGGTGGCCTTGTGGCCAGCCTGACGGGGTAGGTAGGCCCTCCCGATCTCGAAGAGGCGCAGGCCGTCGCGGGGGGACGTGCGCCAGTTCGCGGCCAGGGTCTCGAACATGCTGCCGCGTAGGTTGGGACGGAGGTACTGGAACTGGGCGGACATGGGGTTGGCGATGGCCAGCGGCTGTATATCGTTGCCGAATACCTCGGCCCGCTCCAGTGTCTCGTGGCTGGTGAGGGAGTAGGAGATGGCTTCGTGCATCCCAGCGGCTGCTAGGAGGTCGCGGGCCTTCTGCTTCAGGTCCCACATCGGCTGCGGCACATGGTGCGGGATGTGCCCAGAAAGGGACGTGGTGGGCATCTCGTCGTAGCCGATGATGCGGGCGATTTCCTCGACCAGGTCGTCTTCGATAGCGATGTCGGAGCGCCAAAAGGGGGCCTCCAGCACGAGGTCGTCGCCATGGCCCTCGGCCTTCGTGGGGGTGAACCCGAGGGAGACCAGCACGCTCTGCACCTTGCTCATGGACAGGTCGGCGCCGAGCACCTGCTTCACCCGGCAGCGTGTGAGACGCACCACGGGCGGCGGGTTGCGCCGTGGCTGGAGGTCAACGATGCCCTTAGCAGCCTTGCCTCCAGCGACCTGGAGGATGAGCTGTGTGGCCCGGCGGAGGGCCAGCGGGGCCAGCTCGGCGCGGATGGCGCGCTCGAAGCGGTACGCGGCGCCTGTGCTGAGCTTGAGCGCGGCCGAAGTGCGCCGGGTGTTGATGGGCTCGAAGTTGGCCGACTCGAGAAGGATCGCCGTGGTGTACCCGGACACCTCGGTGTTGGCCCCGCCCATGACGCCGGCGAGGCCGACGGCGTCATGGGCGTCGGCGATGACCAGCATGGGCGGTGAGAGTTTGCGGGTCGCGCCGTCCAGGGTCACCAATTCCTCGCCTGGGCGGGCTTGACGGACGATGATGTGCCTCTCTTTGACCTTATCGAAGTCGAAGGCGTGGAGCGGCTGGTTGTACTCCAGCATGACGTAGTTGGTGACGTCCACGACGTTGTTGATGGGCCGCTGGCCGGACTTGGCCAAGGCATCCTGGAGCCACTTCGGCGACGGGCCGACCTTGACGCCGGTGATGAGGCTGGCGGTGTAGCGATGACACAGGTCGGGGTCGGCGATCTCGATGGCGACATGCTTTACGATGGGGTCGCCGTCCTCGGGGTAGGAGAGGTCAGGCTCGGTCACCTTCTGTCCGGTGAGGGCGGCCACCTCATGGGCGATACCCAGGACGCAGAGGCAGTCGGGCCGGTTGGGCGTGGTCTCGATCTCGAAGATGATGTCGCCCAGGTAGTCCGCCGCCGGTGCACCGATGGGCGCGTCGTCAGGCAGGACGACGATGCCCTCCTGGTCTTGGCCCAGGTCGAGTTCGAGGGCTGAGCAGACCATGCCAACGGAGCGGACGCCGCGGATGTTGGCGGGACGCAACGGCTCGACGCGGCTGGAGTGGGTGTTGAAGAGACGCGCACCCTCCTTGGCGAAGATGATTTTCTGGCCTGCCGCGACGTTGGGCGCGCCGCAGACGACGGTGACCTGCTCTCCCTTGCCCAGGTCAACGGTAGGTAACCTCAGGCGGTCGGCGTTGGGGTGGGGCTCCACCTTCAGCACGTGGCCGACTAGGACCTTGTCTCGCTCCCACTGGGTACCCTGCTCATGGACGGCCGTTACCTCGACGCCGGCCATCGTCAGCCGGTGCGCTAGCTCGCGTGGCGGCAGCGTGATGGGCACGTACTTTTTCAGCCAGGATAACGGGACTTGCATTCCGCTCCCCTGAGTTGGGCGGTCAGAACTGCTTCAGGAAGCGCAGGTCGTTGGCGTAGAAGAGCCGGATGTCCTCGATGCCGTGTTTAAGCATGGCCATGCGCTCCATGCCCATGCCGAAGGCGAAGCCGGTGTAGGTGTTGGAGTCGTAGCCTACACCTTCCAGGACCTTCGGATGAACCATGCCTGCGCCCAAGATTTCGATCCAGCCGGTGTGCTTGCAGACGCGGCAACCCTTGCCCTCGCAGAGAAAGCAGTCCATGGACATCTCTGCTCCCGGCTCGACGAAGGGGAAGTAGTCGCAGCGGAAGCGGACTTTTCGGTCCTGTCCAAACAGGATGCGGGCGAACTCGTAGAGCGTGCCTTTGAGGTCGGCGAGGGTGATGCCCTTGTCCACAGCCAGGCCCTCGACCTGGGTGAAGTGCCACTCGTGGGTGGCGTCGGTGGCCTCGTACCTGTAGCACTTGCCGGGGACGACGACACGCACGGGCGGCTTGGTCTTCTCCATGATGCGCGCCTGCATCGGCGAGGTGTGGGTGCGCAGGAGCATGGGCCGGCCGCCGTTGGCGTCGGTATGATCAACCCAAAGGGTGTTCCACATGTCTCGGGCCGGATGGTCTTTGGGGATGTTCAGCTTCTCGAAGTTGTACCCATCCAACTCGACCTCTGGGCCCTCGACGACCTGGAAGCCCATGGTGGCGAAGGCCGCGCAGACCTCGCGGACGATGCTGGTTGTTGGGTGAAGGCTCCCAGAAAGGACCGGCCAGCCGGGGAGGGTGATATCCAGCCGCTCCTGCTGGAGCTTGGCGGCCAAGGCAGCCTCCTCCAGTTCCTTGAGCCGGAGGCCGTAGGCGATCTCGAGGGCCTGCTTGGCTTCATTGCCAGCCATGCCCGCCTCGCGGCGCTGTTCAGGCGGTATCTCTCCGAGGGAACGGAGGGTCTGGGTGAGCTTCCCTTTGCGGCCAAGGTAGGAGACACGCCACTCTTCGAGGTGCGAGAGGTCACGGAGGGCCCCTAATTCACTCATGGCTTGGGCTTGAAGCTCCCGCAGGTTGCTTGTGGCGTCCTTGGTAGTCATTGCGCTTTCTGGGGTGCGAATAACCCACGATATGAAGAAGGGGGCGTCTGTGCATTATAGGTAGGGGTAGCTATCAGGGTCAAGGAAACCAGGCACTTGTGACGCGAAGGCCAAATACCTTTCCGGTGCGAGGTCGACACGTGGAAGGGCGAGTCCATATAGTGCGCCACGTGGAGTTGCCCTTCGGACTCACGCTGCGGTTGGCCGTACAGGCGGTGCTTGCGCTGGCGGTGGCCGCCGCGCTTGCCGGGACTATCTTCCTCCTGGTGAGGTCCGGCTCCGCAGGCGAGGGCATCGAGTTGGTGGTGCTCAGCCCGACGGCGACCCAAGTGGTCGTTTTCAAGGTCTATGTGACCGGAGCCGTTCGCAATCCCGGTGTGTATGAGGTTAAGGCTGGGGATAGGTTGGCCGAGGTTTTAGCCGCCGCGGGTGGCCCCACCGAGGGGGCCGACCTGATTGCCGTGAACCTAGCCGCGCGGGTGAGGGATGAGGAGCATCGGCACGTCCCGAAAGTTGGCGAGGCGGTTGAGGTGGCCGGAGGTGCAGATGGGCCATCCGGTGTCGTCTCTGCCAGTGGCCGGCTCGACATCAATACCGCGACCGCCGACGAGCTCGTGGCTCTGCCGGGGATTGGCCAGGTAAGGGCGCAGGCCATCATCCGCTACCGGGATGCGAATGGTCCGTTCGCAAGGGTGGAGGACCTGTTGGAAGTCGAAGGGATAGGCCCGGCCACCCTCGAAGCTATCCGCGACCTCATCGAAGTCCGCTAAGGCGTCCATCATCATGAAGCTCCTGAGCCTGGCCATCGCCTTCCTCGGTGGGGTGCTCCTGAGTCAAGTGTTCCATCCGCCGTGGGAAGTCACAGCTCTTGTCTTCATCGCCTCATTCCTTCTGTCCGTCCTCCTTGGCTTGTCCCAAAAGTCCCTGATGCCTGCCCTACTTGTCGCAGCAGCATGCCTCGGTCTGTTTCGCGTCCATCTCTCCGACCCTAACGGGCCCGACAGCCTTGCTGGTCTCTACGAAGAGCAGTTGAGCATGGAAGGGGTTGTGGCGACGGACCCGCAGCCAGCGGGTCAGGCGTGAAGGTTCAGGTTCCGTGTTGAGTTGGTGGAGATTGATGGACAGTCCAGCGAAGCCCCAAAAGTCATCCTGGTGACAGCGACTGTCCCCCCGAAACTCGCCGGGGAGCGGGGACGGCAACCGTTCAGGTACGGTGACCGACTGAAGCTGACTGGGGTGCTGCAGGCAACCGGAGCTGAAGGCGAGTACGACTATGCCGCATACCTAGCGCGGCAGGGCGTCCGCTCCCGAATGCTGTTCCCGAAGATCGCTCTGGTCGAGGCTGACCAAGGGGTGTGGTTCTACCGGTGGTTGTACAGCGTAAGGCGAAGCCTTGTGGACTCGATTGCCGAGGTGGTGCCTGAGCCCCAGGCGTCGGTGGGCCAGACGATGCTTGTCGGCCTCCGTTCGGGAATCTCCGATGAGCTGAACGAATCGTTCCGCCGGTCGGGACTGACGCACATCCTGGCCATCTCAGGGATGAATATCGGGATTGTGCTGGGGTTGGCAATTGCCGTGAGCCGGGCACTCTTCGGGCAGGAAAGTCTATACCTTACCTGCTACTGCCGCTGATGGTGCTGTGGCTGTACGCGATGCTGGCAGGGATGTCGCCGTCGGTGGTGCGGGCGGCCGTGATGGGTACGGTGTACCTCGCCGCGCTCTTATTCGGGAGGCCAAATAGCGCCTTGCCCGGGCTAGGCCTGGCAGCCGGAGCGATGGTGGCCATCACCCCTGCTGTGCTATGGGACGTCTCATTCCAGTTGAGCTTCGCCGCCGTGGCCGGGATAGCAGCGTTCACCGACCCACTCGTCCGCCTGCTGCGGACACGGACGGCATTTCAGAATGGTATCGGTGCCATGGTCGCCGAGCCCATCGCCGTGACCGTGGCCGCGACGTCGGCGACTATCCCGTTGACCGCGTTATACTTCCAGAACATTGCATGGATAGGCATCCCGGCGACGCTGCTGGTCCTGCCAGTATTGCCGGTAATCCTGGTGGCCCACGCGGCCGCAGGTCTAGCCGGTATGGCCTCGACTGCTGTAGGGAACCTGTTCGGATGGGTGGCCTGGCTACCGACTGCCTACGTCACCGAGGTCACCGAACTGGCTGCTCTTGTGCCGGGTGGGCAGGTGGAGACTGGGCTACTGACAGCCGTGCTGGTGTTCGTGTATTACGGCGCGCTGGTGGCGTTCCTAGTGTGGGGGCCTGCGAAACGTCTTCTGGACCGTCTGGCGGAGCCTGATTCACAGGAAGTTCCTGTCGAACTGGGCATAGGTCCGAAGCTGGCCTTGCCCACGGTGGCAGCTGTGGCCGTGGCAGCCCTGGTTTAGATCGCAGCGGCAATTGCCCCCGACGGGAGGCTTGATGTGGTGTTCGTTGACGTAGGCTAGGGTGACGCCATCTTCATCGAGACGCCGGGCGGGCAGCAGGTGCTAGTGGACGGCGGTCCCGACCCGCTGGGAGCTGTGCGGTTCTTGGGCACGCGCATGGGCTTCGCAGACAAGAGCCTTGGCTTGGTGGTCTTGACCCACCCCCATGCCGACCACGTGACCGGCCTTGCGGAAGTGGTGGACCGGTATCGGGTGGGCACGGTTCTCGAAGCGGGAGAAGCCCAAGAGGGGCCGGCCTACATCGCATGGCGTAAATCGGTCGAAGAGGAGGGTGCAGACGTAACCCAAGCCCGAGAGGGCCAGACCTTCGCCATCGGGGACGGCGTCACGATTGAAGTGCTCAACCCGCCCGCAAGGCATTTGCGGGACACGGCTTCGGACGTGAACAATAGCTCGGTGGTGCTACGGATCGTCTATGGTAGGGTGAGTTTCCTTCTTACAGGGGACGTGTTCGAGGAAGCGGAGGGCTGGCTGGTTCGTCAGGGCGTCCTCCTCGACTCTGATGTCCTAAAAGTAGCTCACCACGGAAGTAGGACGTCTTCTTCCGAAGACTGTTTGGACAAGGTGTCTCCAAGTATCGCGGTCGTCTCAGTCGGTGAGGGAAATAGGTTCGGCCATCCGCACCCCGACACCCTAGAGGCACTGCACCGCGAGGTCGGCGCACAGGCTGTGCTGATGACGGCTGAGCGCGGGGCGATTGAAATAATCACGGATGGCGAGCGTCTTCAGGTCAAGACAGAGCGGTAGGATTTCTTCAAAGCCCGTTCGAGTAGAGCTGTGTGCTATACTCCGCCACCTGCTTCTGGGCAGATATGGATTGCGAGAGCGAGATGGCGAGGTCGGACGGGCGAGGGTACGAACAACTGAGGCCGGTTACGATTACCCCGGGCGTGCAGGCATTTGCCGAAGGTTCGGCCCTCATCGAGATGGGCCTGACGCGTGTGCTCTGCACGGTGAGTGCGGAAGACGCGGTACCCGTCTTCCTGCGAGGCGCAGGCAAGGGTTGGATAACGGCGGAGTACGGGATGTTGCCCCGCTCGACCCTGACGCGTATGCCCCGGGAGTCTAGCCCGAGAGGGCGCACCCACGAGATTCAGCGTCTCATCGGGCGGTCGCTGCGGGCGATCGCGGACCTGAAAGCCCTGGGCGAGCGGACGCTGACTGTGGACTGTGATGTGCTCCAGGCGGACGGCGGCACGCGGACGGCTGCGGTGACTGGGGCGTATGTGGCCCTGTACCAGGCGCTCGTGACATTGAAGAAGCGGAGGAAGCTGGAGGCCATCCCCCTCAAGGCGGCTGTGGCCGCGACGAGCGTGGGCGTGCTGGGAGGAAAGATTGCCCTGGACCTCTGCTACGAAGAGGACTCGCGGGCTGAGGCAGACTTCAATGTCGTCATGACTGACCAGGGAAGGTTCGTCGAGGTGCAAGGCACAGGCGAGGAGGCGACCTTTTCGCGGGAGACGCTGGACCTGGTGGTGGCCTTGGCGGAGCAAGGCATCCGGTCGCTTTTTCAGATGCAGAGTGATGTGATAGCCAAGCTATCGTAACGAGGTTGCCAGGGCGGAGTGTTACGGATATCCCGCCGGGGCTTCCTCGACGGGCATGGGATCGTTGGCTATCTGCGTGATGTAGCCTGCCGCTTCGTCGATGGTCTTCTGTGCCTCCCGCGCGCGCTTCTCGCCCCAGAGTGCGACCGCGCGTTTCTGCAGGGAACTGGCAATCTCATCCTTGGAGGCAGGCAACGTGAATTCGCTCATCGCACACCACCGTCTAAGAGTCGCTGAAACTTGACTGCGATTCTATCTGACTTGAGCGGCCCTTAGGAAGAGGGTGCAGGGTGACGCCAGGGAACGCATGTTCGTTGGCACTGCTCCGAACCGATAGGTTATAATCTCTAGGTTATTCGAGGAGTGGGCCAATGCCGAAAAGAACCTATCAACCAAAGAAGCGTCGCCGGGTGAGGGTGCATGGATTCCGTGCTCGGATGAGCACCCACAACGGGCGCAACGTCATCAAACGCCGTCAGCTCAAGGGGCGGCACCGGCTGACGGTCTAGCCCGGCCCCCTGGCAGCGCTTCATGCGCAGAGAGCAACGCCTGCGAAGGTCGAGCGACTTCACGGCGGTGGTTAAGAGGGGACGGAGTTGGTCGAACAGGCTGCTGGTCTTGGCGATGCGTCCGAACGGCCTCGAGATCAGCCGTTTTGGCTTTTCAGTGGGGAAGCGCGTCGGGACTTCAGTTGTACGTAACAAGGTCAAACGCCGGTTGAGGGAATTGGTGAGAGAGGTTCAGTCAGAGGACTGCTGTGATCTGGTTTTCATCGCCCGGAAGGATGCAGGTGCAGCCGCCTACGATGAGTTGGTTGCCTCTGTAGATGCCCTTCTGGTGCGTGCCGGGCTCGTCAAGCGGGCGGAGCCGGTAAACCAACCATGCAAATAGGGATCATGAAGATAGCTGCATTAGCCGCCATCAAACTCTATAGGGTCACCCTTTCACCCTATTTCGGAGGCACGTGCCGACACTACCCTGGCTGCTCCCAGTACGCGCAGGAAGCGGTATCGAAATACGGGGCCTTGAAAGGGACGCGGCTGGCTATCAGCCGACTCAGCCGTTGCCGCCCATTCGGGACATTCGGCTATGACCCGGTGCCCTAATCATCTACCTGAGGATTTGTGAGAATATGGGCCGTTTAGCCCTAGACTCGGCCAATGTGAAAGGCGGACTTCAATTCCCTTGATTCGAGTTTGCCCGCGCCATTGGCGCTGGGCAGTGCTGCTGCTAGTCCTAGTAGTCGCTGCCTGTGCTCCTCAGTCCGGCGGCGCTTGTACTGGAGTTGTGCGTCCGGAAGGCTGGGCGGGCGGCGTCGTTGACGGCGACACCAGCACCTTGTACGTCGGCACCATGGGTGGCCGAATCTTGGCTATAGACACCGAGAACGGCGAACCCCGCTGGCAGTTCGACCTCCAAGGCGACGAGCAACTCCGCGCGATCTACGGCACACCGTTTCTATCGGGGACCGGCCTGTATGTCGGTGGGTACGATGGCTACCTCTACCGCTTGAACACTGAGACAGCCTCTTCGGACGGGGAGGATGTGTGGTCGGTCCCCGTGGGAGGGGAGAAGCAACCCATCGTGGGTGGGCCGGCGGAGGCAGACGGAGTAGTTGTGGTGGGGTCGTCGGACAGCCGTGTGTACGCGTTCAACGCGGAGGATGGCACAGAATTGTGGAGGTTTGAGACCGGAGAGAAGGTCTGGGGGACGCCCGCGATTGCGAATGGTGTCGTCTATATCGGCTCTCTGGACAAGAAGCTGTACGCGCTTGACCTGCTCCAAGGCACGGAGCGGTGGAGCTATCCCACCAAAGGCGCCATCACCGCCAAACCCATGATACTCGACGATGTTGTTTACGTTGGTTCTTTCGACAGCGTTTTCTACGCCCTCGACCTCCAAACAGGGCAACCTCTTTGGACCTTCGAAGGGGCCGATAACTGGTATTGGGCGTCGGCCACGGAGAGCAGCGGAACCCTCTATGTCGCCTCGTTGGACAAGAGAGTTTACGCCTTGGACAAGGGGAGTGGTGCGCTGAGATGGACGCTGGAGACAGAGGGGGGGATAACCGGCGTCCCCGTTGTCTCCAACAACAGGCTAGTGGTGGCCTCGGACGACCGGAGCCTCTACGTCGCTAGGCTGACCGATGGTGGCGACGTGCGCCGCTGTGAGATAGGTGAGCGCCTTCGCAGCAACCTTGCTGAGAAGGGTGGAGTGGTCTTTGTCGGCGCATGGAACCGCTCGGTGCTGGCAATCACCATCGCGGGCAATGGCGACCCCGGAGAACTTTGGTACCACGTGACTGACAAGAAGAACTGGCAGCAAGACTGGCGGGACGTGGAGCACGGCCGGGTCTGCTAGCGGGACTAACCAGTATTACTGATAGAAAAGGGCGATAGGGAGTAAGGCTTGGAAGTCCTCGTTGATGGCTGGATAACAGTCATACTCAGGCCGATGATCAACAGCCTGGTGCTGTTGTATCACGTCTTTTTCAACAATTTTGGGCTGAGCATCATTGTCTTCACTGTCATCATCCGGATACTCATGCTGCCCCTGACCGTTAAGCAGGCCCAGTACACCAAGAAGATGGCGGATCTGGCACCGAGACTGAAAGAGATTCAGGCCAAGCATGCCAACGACCGACAGAAACAGTCTCAGGAAACTCTGAAGGTCTATCGTGAGGCCGGATTCAACCCGCTGGGCTGCCTCGGCCCTGTCCTCATCCAGTTCCCCATCTGGATAGGCCTCTACCAGGCCATCAGCCAAGCGCTCCCTACCACACCCGATCGTCTGGCGGACCTCTCCCAGCATTTGTACTTCTGGGACGCCCAGATCGTGCACGACATCATCCCCCTATCCTCGGGATTCCTATGGCTAGATTTAGCTAAACCCGACCCCTCGGTCATCGTGCTGCCGATCCTTGTGGGCGTCTCGATGTTCTTCATGCAGAAGATGAGCATGACGCCCGCGACATCGCCGAGCCAGGAGTCAACGAACCGGATGATGTTGTGGATGCTTCCCATCATGTTTGGCTTCTTCACCATCCAGTTCTCCAGCGGATTGGCCCTCTACTGGATCGTCTCAAACGTTATCGGCATAGCTATCCAAGGGTTCATCACGGGATGGGAGCCACTGACCAGCGTGTTCCGTTTCCGGAAAGGGGACAAGGCGGTTACGGCACCCGCAGCACTGGCAGTCCCGGAGCAGCAGGAGGTCACAAGAGACGATGAAGACCATCGAGACGACGGCGAAAACGGTGGACGACGCGATCGAGCTGGCGCTAAAGGAACTCAACGCCGAGCGCGCGGAAGTCGAAATAAACGTCGTTAGCCGAGGCAAGTCTGGCATCCTGGGCATCGGCGGCGAGCCTGCCCGCGTACGGGTCACGCTGATAGACAAGGCCAACGACGTGGTGAAGACCGCGTCCGAGGTGCTCGATAAACTGCTTTCGCTCATGCAGGTGGAGGCATTGGGGACCGTCAAACACGCCCAGGCGGCGGAGGTTGGCGGGCCGGTGTTTAGTGTGGATGGCGAAGATTCTGGCCTCCTCATCGGGCGCAAGGGCGAGACATTGCGCTCCCTGCAGTTCATGGTGAACTTCCTGAGCAGCGTTAAACTAGGCGCAAGGCCCAACATCGTGGTGGACGTCGCCGGCTATCAAGACCGGCGGAACAAGGCGCTCACCTATCTGGCGCGGAATGTGGCGCAGCGCGTCACGGGTACAGGAAGGCCTATCACCTTGGAACCGATGCCGCCCAACGAGCGGCGCATCATCCACCTGGCGTTGGCGGAGAACAAGCAGGTCACAACGGAGAGCACCGGTGTGGGTACGACCCGGCAGGTGATTGTCCGCCCACGCCGGGAATTCGGAGGCGGGCGGCCTCCTGTGCGTAGCCAGCGCGGCTCGGAAGTCGGGTCTGAGCCTGACGATGAGGAACAGCCCTAGGCGGCTGAGTCGGGTCACTGGCTGTTAGGAGCTTCGTCTGTGGCTGCTCCCCGAGTGCGGGTTGACCTGAAGGGCGCGGTGGCTACCCTGACTCTAGACCGTCCCCGGGCCCGCAATCCGATAGATGAGAACATGGCGTCCCAGCTTCGAGACGCCTGCTCCGGCTTATCGAGCGACAATTCCGTTCGCGTGGTGGTACTCACCGGCGCTGGCGATGTATTCTACGCAGGCGTGGAATTCGCCGGCCGCTACCGTAGCGGAACGCCCACGAAGACGTTGCCTCAGTCTTTCACGGTCGCAGAGCACATCGCTGCAATCCCAAAGCCCGTCGTCGCCGCCATCAACGGCGACGCCATGGATCAGGGGCTGGAGTTGGCGATGGCCTGCGACCTGCGCATAGCGTCGGAGCACGCGCGGATGGGCCTCACGCAACTGGCGCATGGGACTATGCCACGGGACGGCGGCACCCAACGGCTGCCGAGGCTCGTGGGGCGCGCGCGGGCATTGGAGATGCTGCTGACCGCACGGGTCGTGAACGCTTCCGATGCATTGCGCATCGGCTTGGTCAACGAGGTCGCGGCTGAGGGCCGCGCGGTAGAACTGTCCCACGAGCTGGCGGCTGCCATAGCAGGACTAGCGCCGATTGCCACACGTTACCTTAAAGAGGCCGTGCTCAAAGGCCTGGACATGCCGCTTGACCAGGGGCTTCGCCTGGAAGCAGACTTGAGTATCCTGCTGCACAGTACCGCTGACCGTGCCGAAGGCCTACGGTCTTTCGTCGAACGGCGCCCAGCGGCCTTCCGTGGGAAGTGATTGGACGAAGAGGAGCCTATTAAATGGTCGAGACATCCAAGACCCTTACCGTGGACGTGATGGTGGAAATCCCCAAAGGGAGCCGCAATAAGTACGAATACGATACCAAGAAAAAGGCGCTGCGGTTCGACCGGATGCTCTTCTCCGCCGTCCACTACCCCAGCGACTACGGTTTCGTGGTAAACACGATGGCGCTCGACAAAGACCCGCTGGATGCGCTCGTACTTGTGTGGGAGCCGACGTTCCCAGGCTGCATCATGGAGGTCAAGCCAATAGGTTTGTTCAGGATGTGGGACGAGAAAGGCCAGGACGAGAAGATCCTCTGCGTCCCTGTAGCCGACCCACTCTGGAACCACATCGAGCGTCTCTCGGACGTGCCGCCGCATCTGCTTAAAGAGATAGAGCACTTCTTCGCTGTATATAAGGAGTTGGAGAAGAAGAAGACCGGCATCGAGGGATGGGCGGACCGCGACGCGGCCATTAAGGTGATACAAGAGGCCCAAGCGCGTTTCGGGGTCAAGGCCAGTTGAATGGGTTTCGAGACTATCGAATGCTCCAAGCGAAGCGTCACAGCACACGTGATCCTCAACCGTCCGCACGTTATCAACGCCTTCAACACGAGGATGCGTGATGAGCTGTACGAAGCCCTGGAGTGGGCCCGCGAGGATCGTGATGTGCGGGTAGTCGTCCTGCGCGGCGCCGGGGAACGAGGGTTCTGCGCTGGGGCCGACCTGACGGAGTTCGGCACCGCTCCATCACAAGCCGTTGCCCGCGACGTGCGCTGGGAGCGGGACTTATGGGACCTGATGCGCCGGTTCCGCAAGCCTATCGTGGCCGCGCTGCACGGCTATGTCATCGGCACCGGCATGGAGATGGCCTGCTTCTGCGATGTTCGGCTCGCGGCCACTGATGCCGAGTTCGGGATGCCGGAGCTGTCCCTCGGCCTCGTCCCAGCAGCGGGAGGCAGCCAGACCATCCCGCGTGATATCGGGCTCGGTAGGGCGGTGGAGATGTTCCTGGCCGGGCCCACCCGACGGCTCAGTGCTAGAGAAGCGTTGGCTATCGGCCTGGTACAGCGGGTCGTAGAGAAGGATGCGCTGTTCGATGAGGCGGAGCGGCTCGCACGGCAGTTGGCCCGATGGAAGCCGAGTGTTGTCGAGGCGGTCAAGCGGGCTGTGGTGGAAGGCATGGATATGCCGTTGGAGACGGGCTTGAGGTTGGAGCGGAGGCTAGCGGCGCGGCTTGGCGGTGCCACTGTATGAACGTTTCCGAGTTTCTCGACCTCACCGCTGAGATAGTACCGAACCGGCCAGCCACGCTGTTCGAAGGCCGAACACGTAGTTTTGCCGAACTGCGCGACCGAAGCGCCCGGATAGCTGGCGCCCTAGCCTCCTTGGGTGTAGGCAAAGGCGACCGCGTCGCGGTCCTTGACGTGAACTCGGATGACTACATCGCCGCCTTCTTCGCCTCGTCGCGGCTCGGCGCGGTCTTCGTCCCCTTGAACTTCCGCGCTAAGGCGGATGAACTGACGTTCATGCTCAACGACTCCGGCGCCAAGGCGCTGCTGGTTGGGCCCGCCTACCGCGACCTCGTGGCCTCTTTGAGGAGTGGCCTCACCGAGGTCTCACAAGCTGTGTCTTTGGGGGAGCATCATGCCGGATGGCCGTCGCTGGATGAGTTGATTGACGCAGCGCATCGCGGAGGTGACGCTTCGCCCGTGGATGGGCAAGACACGGCGATGCTGTTGTTCACAGCTGGCACGACGGGCACGCCGAAGGGCGTGATGTTGACCCACGAGAGCTTCTCGTCCTATCTGCTGAGCAACGTCGAGCCTGCCGACCCGCAGGTGGAGGAGCGCACACTGCTTTCGGTCCCGCTCTACCACGTGGCAGGCATGCAAAGCATGATGGCCGCAGTATTCGGCGGACGGAGCCTTGTGGTTCAACGCCAGTTCGAGCCGGTGCAGTGGATGGACTTGGTGGAGCGGGAGCGTGTCACCAGAACGACGCTGGTGCCTACGATGCTCAAGATGGTGATGGACCATCCAGAGTTTCCACAGCGCAACCTGAGCAGCCTTGAAGTAGTATCGTACGGAGCGGCGCCGATGCCGCTCGAGGTTATCAAGCGGGCCATCACCAGCCTTCCCGGCGTCCGGTTCATCAACGCCTTCGGCCAGACTGAGACGGGCGCCACCATCACGATGCTACCTCCCGACGACCACGACCTGACAGGGCCGCCGGAAGAGGTGGAGAAGAAGCTGCGGAGGCTTACTTCCATCGGACGGCCGCTTGAGGACGTGGAGGTAGGCATCGTGGACGAAGGCGGCGTGACGGTGCCGCCGGGGAATGTGGGCGAGATCGTGGCGCGCGGGCCACGGCTGATGAAGGGGTATTGGAACAGGGCGGACGCGACCGCGCAGGCCATCCGGGGCGGGTGGCTGTACACGGGCGACCTTGGGTATATGGACGAAGATGGGTACATCTACCTGTCAGGCCGCGCGAAGGACTTCATCAAGCGCGGCGGCGAGATGATTTCCCCCGAAGAGGTGGAGCGCGTGCTCCAGTCGCACCCTGCCATCGAGGAGGCCGCCGTCATCGGCGTGCCCGACCCCCACTGGGGCGAGGCCGTGCGCGCCGTGGTTGTGCCGAAGAAGGGATGCGTGCTCGACAACGCCGAGGTCGTCGAGTACTGCCGCCAGCGCCTCGCCAGCTTCAAGAAGCCTGAATCGGTAATCGTGGCAGACGTCTTGCCGCGAAATGCGCTCGGCAAGGTGCTCAAGCGCGCGCTCCGGGAGCAGTTCGGAGAGTCAGTCCGATTCTAGAGCCGCGAGGGTGACCGCGTGCTACCCTATCCGGTCGAAGCCGGTGTACGGACGCAGCGCCTCAGGGATGGCCACGGAGCCGTCGGCTTGCTGGTAGTTCTCCAGGATGGCCGCGATGACACGGGGCAGGGCTAAGCCGGAGCCGTTCAGGGTGTGGGGAAACTGGACCTTTTCGCCCTCGGCCGCGCGGTAGCGGATGTTGGCGCGCCGCGCTTGGAAGTCGGTGCAGTTGGAGCATGAGCTGACCTCCAGCCACTCCTTACTGCCCGGCGCCCACATCTCCAGGTCGTAGGTTTTCACCGCGGAAAAGCCCAGGTCGCCCGTGCACAGCTCGATGACCCGGTAGGCGATCCCCAAGCGGCTGCACACATCTTCGGCGTCGGCCAGCAGCGTCTCAAGCTCCTGGTCGGATACGGTTGGCTCGACGAACTTGTACATCTCCACCTTTTCGAACTGGTGGACGCGCTTGATGCCGCGCGTGTCTTTTCCGGCGGCGGCCTTCTCCCTTCGGAAACACGGGCTTTGGGCAACGAACCGTTTGGGGATGCTGCCGGGAGGGAGAATCTCGCCGGCGAACATGCTGGTGACCGGAACTTCGGCGGTTGGGATGAGCCACAGGTCGTCTTCCTGGTCGTGGTACATGGTGTCAGCGAACTTGGGCAGGTGTCCACTGCCGGTCGCTGTGGCGGTGGTGACCAGGAAGGGCAGATACAGCTCCTGGTATCCGTGCTCCCGGGTGTGGATATCCAGCATCCAGGCGGTGAGCGCCCGTTGGAGCTTCGCACCCATGCCTTTCAGGACGAAAAAGCGGCTGCCCGACAGCTTGGCGCCACGCTGGAGGTCTATGATGTCCAGCTTCTCCCCCAAATCCCAGTGGGGCAGCGGCTCGAAGTCGAACCTGCGCGGTTCGCCCGCCGACCGCGACACACGGTTGTCGTGCTCGTCCTTCCCTACCGGAACGCTGTCGCGCGGGAGATTAGGCACGGTGAGCAGCAGTGCCGACATGTCGTCCTCAGCGACCTTCGTTTCCCCCTCGAGGTCTTTGATTCGTGCCCCCACGCGCCGCATCTCTTCCACGAGGTCTGCCGGGGGAGGCTTGGTCTTGCCCAGGTCGCGGCTGACGGTGTTCCGGCGGCCACGAAGCTGGTCGGCCTCGACGATGATGGCGCGCCGCCGGGAGTCCAACTCCAGGATGCGGTCTATGGGAGCGCCCTGCCCCCGTGCGGCCATGGCGCGGCGGACGGCATCGGGGTTCTCCCGGAGAAGCTCAATGCTGATCATCAGGGCCTCTTCATGTCATGGGGCTCTCGCAACCGGACAAGTATACCCTTCCCCCGGCGTTCGTAGCTAACGGAGCGGGAAAATAGCACACGGATCGCTTGCCATCCGCGTGCAAGTTGACGCGTAGCTGTGGTACGGTTATCGTTAGCCCAAGTGGCGCTCCTTCCACGGCCGCGTCCGTAGGGCGCCGAAGGTGTGCCTTGGCGAATGGCGACATCCCGCCCCCCCAAGCAACCAGCTAAGGCTCCAAAACGGGGCCTCTCCTCGGGTGGGTTGAGCTTCCTAAGCTACCCCTACCTTGCGGGCGGCCTCACATCTCTGTTCTCCCTGATCGTCCTTGTCGTTAGCAAGGACGCCCTCGCCCTTGTCCTCTTCATCCCCATCATCTTCTCCGGCGGCCTAGCCGTCATGGGCCGGGCGCTGGTCATCCTGGCCGCCTTCCTGGTTACTCTCATGACCCACATGTTCGCGTTCAAGCAGGAGGCCTTCGACCCTTCGACGCTCAAACAACTGGGGCTCCCTCTAGTGGTTATCCTCGCGAGTGGGGCCGCCTCCCCCATCCTCTTCCGACTCATCGCCCAGCAGCTAGCCAAGCGTTCTTCTGGCCCGAAGCAGGTCAAACGTCCCGCGGTGCAGCCCCGGCCGCAGGCTGCCGCCCCACCACCAGCCCCAGCGCCTGCCGTACCGCCTCCACCCGCGCAGTCTGCGCCAGCTCCCCCGCCGGCTCTAGCGCCCGTGGCCGCTGCTGCCGCTCCTCCCGCAGCGGCTCAGGCGGCTGCGCCTCCAGCGCCGGTCGCCGCTCAAACACCGCCGAAACCGCCGCGCAGCAAGAAAGAAGAGGATGCGCTGCTCAAAGACGTTTCGAAGGCGGTTAAGGGTGCCAAAGACCTAAGCGTCTTATGCGCGGCTGTGCTGGAAATCCTGCGGAAACCCGTCCCGTTCGAGAAGGCCACCGTTAATGTCGTGGACGCCACGGCCGGTACGTTCACTGACGTCTATCTGTTCGGCATCGATGTGCCGGGGCGTAGCCAGGGCGATGTCAGCAGACTAGCGGGCACCTTCACCGAGACCGTTGTCGCTTCCCGTACGGGGCGGCTGGTCCAACCGGCCAACGACCAGGAGAAGAGCGCGATATTCCCGAGTCTGCTTCCCAACGTCAGCGCGGGCATCCTGTCGTTCATGGCCACGCCGCTGCTTCACGACGGACGCGTGGTCGGGACGCTCCACCTCCGTTCGACAAAGCAACTCGCCTTCACCCAGCAGGACCTGGCCCTTGTGGAACGGGCGGCGGCGCTGATGACGCAAAAGGCGGCGCAGATGCGTCCTCCAGCGCAGGCCCAAGCCGCTAGACTTGCCTCGCCGCCGGTGGTCATGGCCAAGCCATCCGAGGGTGTGGCGGCCCCACCGTCGCCGGCTTCCACATCCGTCGCTGCCTCCGTTCCAGGCGGTGCGCAGCCGTCCGACACGGATGTGCAGGAGGCGCTGGCGAAGATCACTGAGACGCTATCGTCAGTCAACGATATCGGCCTGGCTTACGACCGCGTCGCGGAGCAGGCCAGACGCCTCATCCCGTTCGACCGCATCATGATGAGCACCGCCGACCTGCAGCGTGGGACGCTCACCGTCGTCTATTCGGTTGGCGTTGACCTGCCGGGAGGCTTCCCGGGATTCGAGGCGAAGTTCGAGGACACGCTTTTCCAGTCCATCGTCAGAGGGCGCCGAGGGCTGCTGTTGGGGACGGACTCAGACGACAGGGCTGTTGCCCAACACCCAGCACAGCAGGCCGCGGCAACATCAGGACTACCATCACTCGTTGCTGTGCCGTTGGTTTACCAGGACAGCGTTGTGGGTACGCTGGAGATGCGGTCGAGAAGGCCCAAGGCCTACTGGCAGGTTGAGCTCATACTCGCCCATAGGGTGGCGGCGCTTATGTCGGGCCCCGTTACCGAATCACGCATCGGGGTTGTCCGGCAACGGTCACCCATCGTACGCCGGGTCGTTCTGAAACCAACATCAACCGAAGAAGAGGAGCGTCCGTCGTCGGCCTTCGTGCGGCCGACCGCTGAGCCAGCGTCTCTGAACCCCCCACCGGCGAGTCCGCTGCGAGTGCCCACGCCTTTGCCTGTGCCGGTGGCTAAAGTGAAGGCAAAGGACGAAGAGATTGACCCCGTGACGGCTGCGGCGCTGGCCGAAATCGCGGCTATCACAGAAGGGGCACTAACGACAATAGGGGCCTGGGCGATGAGTCTGGGGAGGACGTGGCCGGGGTGCCGAAAGAGGCTGCGGCCATGGACGATTTGAAGCGCGCCGCTGAGCAGGACATCGTCGTCGCCGAACTGCGGAGCGAAGTCCAGGAACACCGTGCTCTAGCCGAGATGGGGCGGGCCGTCGCGACCGCCCAGGAACCAGCGGAGGCCTACGCCTCTGTGGCCAGTCAGCTTGTGCACCTTCTCTCGGTGGACTCGCTTCACCTGGTGCTGATAGACGAGGCCGAAGGGATGGCGACCGTCGAGTACGTCTTTGGACGTGCCATCGAGGGCTGGGAATCCGGACGCCGTTTCGGCATCGCGGGCACAGCTTTCGAGCCCGTTGTCCGAGACCGCACGCACTTCCATGCCGCTGCCGAGTCCAGCAGGCACCTGACCGAGCAGCATCCCGTGTTGACCTTCGCCGCAGCCTCCGGTATCGCCTCGATGCTGGTCTTGCCCTTGGTCTTCAGAGGCCACGCCGTCGCTGCGATGGCCGTGGGCTCGGCCAAGCCCTATGCCTACCAGCGGCGCGACCAAGAGCTAGCCGAACGGGCAGGTGGACTGCTAGCTGGCGCGGTGGCTCACGCGCAACGGATGGTTACCCTCCGCAAGGCTTCGGAGACGGAAGCGGCTCTCAGCCAGCTTGCCTCCTCTTTGGGTTCGACCCTGGATATGAACGAGCTGTTCCTACGGCTTGTCGATGGGCTGGCGAAGCTGGTCAAGTATGACCGGCTGGTCGTGAACGACATAGATGCCGAAAAGGGCGAGTTGGTCCGTGTGTTCGTGGCAGGTGCAGGCATCACGGGCGCTACATTGGGTGGACGTCAGCCCATCGCTGGGAGCACCGTCGTGGAGGTGATGCGAACGCGTTCCACCGTGCTCGTTTCCGGGCTGCCTGACGACGAGATAAAGCGCCGCTTCCCCTCGGCTGCCCCCGCGGTGGACATCGGGCTCAGAGCGTTCATGACGGCCCCGCTGATCGTTGATGGAAATGTGGTCGCGACGCTTCATCTGTTCTCGGAGCAATCCCAGGGCTATGCGGAGCGAGACGCTGCGTTGCTGAGGCGCGCCGCTGGCCTGCTCTCGTCCGTCATCGCCGCTGCCAAGGCCCATGCAACAGCTCTTCAGGTCGCTGCCAACTCGGCGAACCAGGCGGCGGCCATAGCCGAAGACCCGATGGCGGAGATAGGCCGCGTTGTTTGGTCAGCGCCAGACCTGGAGACGATGTACGAAGAAGTAGGACAGCAGTTGCGGAAGATGGTGCCCTTCGACCGGTTCTCCGTCTGGGCGGTGGACATGGAACGAGGCGCCCTAGTCAACATCTACGCTGCGGGCGTCGAGGGCCGTCAACTCAAACGGGGAGAGTCGCTTTCTCTCATGCGCTCACAGGCGGAGATTGGGCTGGGAGGAGGCGGACGGAATGGCCAACGGAATGGAGGCGAGCAGACCGCCGAGCGCTTGTCCTATCTGGCGAAGGGCATCGCGGGAGGCCTCTCCGGCCTCATCCTGGTGCCCCTGCTGTATGGGAACGAGGGCGTCGGCATGCTCACCCTCGGCACGCGGATCCAGGGGTCGTTCACACCGGAGCACGAGACCATCGCGGAAAGAGTGGGGCAGTTAGTCGCCGCACGGGTGGGCCTAGAGCAACTCAACGAGCGGAGAGGTCAGACGGCGCAGCGGCTCCAAGAACAGGTAGAGCGGCTGGGCACAGAGGTTGTGGAGCGGACGCGAGAGCTGGATGCGGTCAGGGCCGAACTGGACTCGCTGAGGGCCGCGGTTCATAAAGACCTACGGTCGTCGCTCACCACCATCGAGGGCGCCAGTCAGGCCGTCCTGGACCCACTCTCCGAGGGAAAGGGGAGCGAAGGGCGGGTGCAACTGCTGCGTGTCCGTGCGGCGTCCAAGACCATCGCCCAACAGCTCGATGCCCTCATGCAGATGTCGGACGTCTCGAGCAGGCCTCTCCAGCGGAGACAGACCGACTTGACTATCCTGGCCAAGGCGTCGGCGCGTAAACTGCGGCAGACGGAGCAAGACCGCCATATCACCTTGTCGGTTGAACAAGGACTGACCGCCGACAGCGACCCCGACCTCCTCGAGGTCATGCTGGACCACCTCATGGCGCAGGCGTGGAAGCGGGCCATGAAGGCGCAGAAACCGAAGGTGCAGCTCAGGGCTGCGGAGCAGGGCGGAAAGCTCGTGTTCTCTCTCAAGGACAATGGCGAAGGTATGTCTCCGAAGGCAGCCAAGACGATGTTTGAGGCGGGCCAAGCGGTTTCTGTGGCGACGCCGGACGACGAACTCGCCGCCGCGCTGGTGAAGCGTGTCGTGGACAGGCATGGCGGCCGCGTCTGGGCCGAGAGCGAGCCGGGCAAGGGTACGACGGTCTATTTCAGCCTCTAGCTGCCCGCTCTCTTGGGAGAGGCCGGCTACGTAGCGATGATGGCTTTGATGCGGTCGGCGATAATGTCCTCGTCGCCCTCCCGCACCGTCTGCATCCGGATGATGAAGGAGTCGTCTCCAGAGTCCAAACGTCCCCGATGCCCGCCGGGGTTCCCTGCGAACTGGCGCACCCAAATCTTGGGCTTACCCTCCTTCAGCTTGCGGACAACGTCTTGGGCCGTCATCTTGGCTGCCTGGGGGTCAACGACGACCCGCAACCCTTCCATCAGGCCCTGCTCGGGGAACCGCACCAGCGTAACGCCAGGGAGGCCGCTGAGCTTGGTGTGGATGGGCGCCAGCCGCCGCTCGTAGCCGTGGATGCGCGCCTCATGGTCCATCGTCAGCCACTCGCGCAGCGCCACGTAGGTCGCGACGACGGACTGCCGGTCGAGCTTCATGGGCCGTCCGAAGGCACGTATCTTCTTGGCCTCGAACCCGATGAAGCTGTTGTCTCTGGCCGCCTGTACGAGTTCCTTCTTGCCCACCAGGATGCCGGAGGAGTTGAGTGCTCCGAAGTACTTGGCGCCATAGGCCACAAGGTCGGCACCCATCTGCGCCCACTTGCTGAGCCTTTCGGTGGGATACACCTGCCCAGCCGCATCCACCACAACGGGTAGTCCGCGGGCATGGGCGATGCGGATGACGTCGCGGATGTGCACGGAGTCGGTACGTTTGTCCGGGTCGTCGTAGAGGCCGCCGGCCAGGTAATGGATGCCTGCCGTGCGAGGGCCGATGGCCGCCTCGATGTGCTCAGGCCGAGTACCGCCCGCCTCGCCGACCTGGACGAGCTTGCCTCCGGGTATCTCCAACGCGCGGTCGTAGATGACCCGCAGCTGCCGCTGGATGACAAACTCGTTGGGCATGCCCGTCGTGTCGGGAAGCTGCTCGATCCTCTTCACGTCGGTGCCGGTCATGCAGGCGGCGGCCCCGACCGCCAGCGCCGCGGCGGCTCCGGAGGTGACCAGCGCCGCCTCGACGCCCAGCATCTTGGCGATGCGGTTACCCACGGTGTCCATCAGCTCGGACATCTCGACGTAGTCGCTCAGGGAGTCCTCCATCGCTGCGCGCACCGTCGGCGACGGGGTGTTCCCGCCGATAGCCGTCGGGTGGCCAAGGGCGTTGATGACGGGCGTGATACCCAACTCCTCGTAGATGCGCCCGGTCTTTCTCATGCTTCCACCTCTCACTCCCCGAATGCGTTGATGGTGCGGATATAGGACGCCTTCACATCGTCCACCGCGAACGGCGCGACGACGGGGAGCTGCAGCCCCAGACCACGCCGCCGTTCAATCTCGGCGCGGCAGTGCTCCGCCGTGCCCACGACGGCCACCTCGTCCTGCATGGCCTTGGTGATGGCCTTGGCCGCGGCGTCGGTATCGCCGCGGGCAGCGGCCTGCTCCGCAGCCTCCATCTCGGCGCCAAAGCCGCAGGCGGCGAAGAAGTCACGGTAGTACGAGTACGACGCATAGGAGGCTATCTGGCGCTGGAGGGCTTTGCGCGCCGCCGCCTCGTCGGGGCCGACGGCGACGCGGACGTAGCCCGCGATGTCCACCGCCGAGGAGTCGCGTCCGGCGGCGCGAGCGGCGTCGTGGACCTGTTGTACGGCTTTTGGCAGGTAGCTGGCGGCTGTCCAGTTCAGCAGGACGCCATCGGCCACTTCTGCTGACAGCGTGACCATGCGCGGGCCGAGGGCGGCGATGTAGATGGGCACGGACATGCCTTGGACAGCTCGGCCCAGCCTTGCCTCCTGGACGGAGAACTCGCGGCCCTGGAAGGTGACGCTCTCGCCGCGGAGAAGACCGCGTGCGATGGCCACCGTCTCACGCATCCTGCCGACGGGCCTGGCGAATGGCACGCCGTGCGTCTGCACCGTGGTCCCCTCATGACCGGTGCCTAGGCCCAAGATGAACCTGTTCCCCGAGGCGCCTGCCAACCCCGCCGCCGACATCGCCGTGAGGGTAGGCGTACGGTGAAAGATGGGCAGGATGCCGGTGGCTAGCTTTACATTCGAGGTGGCGCAGGCGAAGGTGGCCAATAGGGTCAGTGCATCGCGGCCTCCGCCTTCGGGCACCCAGACGTACTCAAAACCGCGCCGCTCGGCCAGCGCCGCCAGCTCCGCGAGGTCTTTGACGCTCAAACGCGAGTCGTTTTCGAGGCGGACACCAAGTCGGGGCACCGGCAACTCCTTAGAAAAGCTGCGGCCTATTGTGTCGTCGCATGTTGAGGGTGTCAACCTAACGAGGGCAAGGGAGCCGGGAGAGGATTGGTATAATCCACGACAGATTGGAAAGTAGAGGAGGAATACGTGCGCCTCAAGGGTAAGGTCGCCATCATCACCGGTGCGGCGGCCGGCGTGCCCGGTGAGATGATGGGCATCGGTGGCGCCGCTGCCTGGCTGTTCGTGCGCGAAGGCGCCACGGTGGTCATCGGAGACATCAACGAAAAACAGGGTCGGCGCACCGTTGCCAAGCTGCGCGAAAGCGGCGGCGAGGCCCTCTTTCAACACCTGGACGTCACCAGCGAACAAGGATGGCAGGGCGTCGTCAGGGAGACGGCGTCGCGGTATGGCAAGCTGGATATCTTGGTCAACAACGCGGGCATCGGCATCCTGGCGACCGTCGAGGAGACGACGGTCGAGCTTTGGGATGCCCATATGAACGTGCACGCCAGAGGGGCGTTCCTCGGGACGAAGTATGCTATCCCCGAGGTGCGGAAGGCCGGTGGCGGCTCAATCGTCAACGTGTCGTCCATCCACGGCATCACGGGCAGCCCGACCTTGGCCGCGTACCATGCGGCGAAGGGCGCGGTCCGCATCTTCACCAAGGCGGCGGCCATCCAGTATGCCAAGGATAAGATACGGGTCAACTCCGTACACCCCGGCTACACGATGACCCCCATGACCGAGCCTGGCTTCTCCATCCCTGACGTCATGAAGGCTGTCATGGGCCGCATCCCTCTGGGCCGCCTAGCTAAGCCGGAGGAGATTGCCGCCGGGATTCTCTACCTTGCCTCAGACGAGTCTTCGTACGTGACGGGCGCCGAGTTGGTCATAGACGGTGGGGTTACAGCTCAGTGATGCTGGATACTCTGAGTCCTGGAGAGACAAGATGCGTTTGAAAGGCAAGGTCGCGCTCATCACTGGCGCCGCCACCGGCGAACGCGACGGCCTGAAAGGCATCGGCGGCGCGTCGGCATGGCTGTTCGCTCGTGAGGGAGCGAAGGTCGTCGTCACCGACATCAATGACGAGATGGGAAGGCGGACGGTAAAGCAGCTGACAGACGATGGCCACAACGCGATGTACGTCCACCTCGACGTCACTGGTGAGGACGAATGGCGCCGCGCCACCATCGCGACGGTGTCGAAGTACGGGCGGCTGGATGTCCTGGTGAACTGCGCCGGAGACTCGGCGGGCTCGGAGTTCCCCGTAGAGACCACGACGCTGCAGGCCTGGAACAGGATGATGGACATCAACGCCAAGGGCACGTTATTGGGTATGAAGCACGCCATCCCTGAGATGCGCAAGGTTGGGGGCGGCTCCATCGTGAACATCTCCTCGATGCACGGCATCGTCGGCACCTTCACCGTGACGGCGTACCAGGCCGCCAAGGGCGCCGTGCGTATCCTCAGCAAGGCTGCGGCCATCCAGTACGCGAAGGACAACATCCGGGTGAACTCTGTACACCCCGGATTCACCGTCACGCCACTGACGGCATCCATGTTCACGAAGCCGGACATCCATGCCGACCGAGTCAAAGGCGTGCCGATGGGCCGGATGGCGAAGGCCGAGGAGATCGCCTACTGCGTCCTGTACCTCGCCTCCGACGAGTCGTCATACGTGACGGGCGCTGAGCTGGTCGTGGACGGCGGCGTCATCGCCCAGTAGCCGGACGAGTCACATCTCATGCTGAAAACACCGGTCATAGATTTCCACACGCATATCTTCCCGCCAGACGTCTGCGCCCACCGTGAGCGCTACCTGGAGCGGGACGCGACCCTGCGCGACCTGTACGCCAGCGCCAAGGCAAGGATGACTGGGGCGGACGAACTGCTCCAGGCGATGGACGAAGACAAGGTGGACGTGTCGGTGGCGATGGGCATCGGCTGGACGGACCAGGGCCTGGCCCGTGAGTGCAATGACTACATCATCGAGACGGCGCGGAAACACGCGAAACGCATCGTCGGTTTCGCCGGGGTGAACCCAGCGTGGGGCGATGCTGCGGCCGTGGAGGCGGAGCGGTGCGCTGCCGCCGGGCTGCGCGGCATCGGCGAGCTCCACCCCGACACGCAGGGATTCGATATCACCAACCAGGCGGACATGGCCCTGCTCATGGAGGCCGCGCGGCACCACAAGCTGCTGGTGACACTGCACTCGTCGGAGCCGGTGGGCCACGCCTATGCGGGCAAGGGCAAGACGACGCCGGAGCGCGTCATGCGCTTCGTCGCCAACTTCCCCGACATTACCTCGATCCTAGCGCACTGGGGCGGTGGGCTGCCCTTCTACAACCTCATGCCCGAGGTGCGCACGACGCTGGCGAACGTGTACTTCGACACGGCGGCATCGCCGTTCCTCTACGACACCAGGGTGTTCGACACAGCGGCCATCCTGGTTGGCGCGGGAAGGGTACTGGTGGGCAGCGACTATCCACTGCTGCGCCACGGGCGACTGCGGGCGCAGGTCGAGACGTCCAAACTGACTCCTGCGGAGCGGGAAGCGCTCCTTGGTGGCAACGCGGCGGCGCTGCTAGGGCTGCGCCGCTAGCTGTTTCGGCGGGCAGCGCACGTCGGCGTAGGAGCAGAAGACGCAGCAGTCGCCGCGCTTAGGGCGCAGGACTGCCTTGCAGTTGGCGCAGTCGTAGAAGAACTGGCAGGCATCGGTCGGCATCTCCGTCTTTTGCACGAAGCTGCACTCAGGACACTTGAGGTTGGCGCTCAGCGCGATACCTGAAGGCATTTGAGTGTTAGATGTCGCGTTTTGGCCGGAAGATGCCGAAGGAACTGGTGTAGCCGTGGAGGTACGTGGTGCCACTCACCTGGCCGATCTCGCCGTTACAGAAGAAGCCGGTCAGGGGCATGTCGCTGATCTTGGCGTGGAACATGTAAGTGTCGTGGTCAGGCCGCCCGTAAAGGTACGCCCCTCTGCCGAGGCACTGGAAGAGCAAGGCGCCCTGGCCGACGCTGTTCCGGCGTGAGGCGGCGTAACGGGTGAGCATGACGTCGAGGTCGGCGGCGGACGTGGTGGCATCGCGCAGGTGGAACTGCACGGTCTGGCCCTCCTTGAGGACCTCGCCGACGGCCAGCGCGCCATGCTCCTGGTCGGCCCCCAGGATATTGCGGATGAGGAAGTCGCCCTGACGGGGGTTGTCGTTCATCTCATCCATGACGATGCCGAGGAACAGGGACTGGCGGGCGAGCCGTTGGTCGTCTTCGGGTAGGGTGGAGTAGAGCTCTTGCAGCACCTTGAGCGGCTGCTGGCCGTCCACCTCCAGGAGGTAGTTGGCATGGCAGGCGGTGACGTGCATCGGCTGGCCGACGGGACGGCAGCCTTGGGCGACGACGGTGTCCACGGTGATGTTGCCGGAGAGGGCGACGCCGACGGCCCCTGCGCGGTGGGTGCTGCCACCAAGGAAGAGTGCGTTGCCGCCGGGCTGGTGGGCGCCGCTCGCCAGGCCGCCGATCTTGGCGCTGAGAGGATAGGCGAAGTCCAGGCCCATCAGCAGGGCCTCGCCCCGGATGCTGAAGGGGTCGGCCACCATCAGGAACACTGGGTCGGCGCTGGCCTGGGCGCCGACCAGAGACTCCCATTCGGAAGGCGCGGCATCCTCGTCAGGGAGCTTGTCATCCTCTATGTGGAAGGGACTCAGCGTCACGTTTGGTAGAACAGCGGCGGAGACGGCGAACGCGGGGCTGCGCTCGACCTCTTGACCCGCGCCGATGACGCCGTCGGCGGAGCAGCCGAGCACAAGACCACCACCCAATGCGTGGTGTAGAAGTTCGGGCGCGGCGTCGTAACCCGTGGCGTGATGCGGCGACGAAAAGGCGACCACCAGGTCGGGGACCGTGCTGCCTAGCTCCGCCTTGACCGTCGCGGCGCACTCGGCGACGGCCTCGGTCAGTGTCGCCTTCTCAGATAGCGCCGATGCCCACTTCATCTCATCACTCCGACTTCCACTGCCCGGTACAATGGCAATTCTAGTCGAGGTGAGGGGACTCGTGGAAGTACCGGCAGCCGCTAGGGTTGGACCTGACAGCATCCGCGCGTTCGTGGCCATCGAGCTGCCGGATGAGGTCAAGGCGGACCTGGAGCGGCAGGTCGCAGCGCTGCGGCAAGCGAATGTGCGCGGGCTGCGCCTGGTTCGCCCGGAAGCGGTGCACCTGACCTTGAAGTTCCTGGGAGAGGTTTCGCACCCTCAGGTGGTCCAGGTGTCCGAGGCGGTGAAGTGCGTCTCCGCGGACCACGAGCCGTTTTCGCTGGGATTGGCCGATGTGGGGATGTTCCCGCCGAGAGGGCCGGCTCGGGTGCTGTGGGTCGGCGTGGGAGGCGATGTCGAGGCGTTGGCGGCGCTGCAAAGGAACATCGAGGAGGCGCTGACGGCTGTCGGCTTCGCAAAAGAGGGGAGAAGGTTCACGCCTCATCTCACGCTTGCCCGAATCAACGACAACGCGACGTTCGACGAACGCAAAAAGGCTGCAGACGCGCACCGCACGGCCTGGAGTCCGAGCGGGTGTCGGATGCACGCAGAGGCAGTGAACCTGATGCGCAGCCATCTGAATGCCGATGGTGCTACATACGAGCGGCTGGCACGCATCCCGCTAGGGCGCAGAGCGGTGCGGGGGAGCGCAGGTTAGCGCTTGTTCAGGCTAGGGAGCGGGGTGTATACTGGCCCAGCTTCGTATTCCTGGGCGGCGCAGCCAGAGGAGGCTGTTGTGAACAGTGGCGGAAACGTGTGGCCCGAGTGCCGTAAATGTCAGCGCGGAAATCTTCTCCCCCTCTCCGATTTTGGAAGCCAAGGAGCACCGATACACTACAAGGCGTGGGTGTGCAGCAATCCAGAGTGCGGCTTCAATATCAAGATTCGGAATGGGGATGTCTTCGTCAATGAGCCCATCACGAGTGGGGCGTCGCACACGCCCAGGATGAGATAGCCCGCATCCGGTGAAAGCGGACCCCGCTTTCTCAAACGACGTACCAGCAGCCTCTCCCGGCCCGACGCAACAGGGCAGGAACCCCCGCGCGCCACGCCGCTTATTGGGCGTCGCACTGCTGTCGGGCGGCCTGCTGCTCCTGGCAATGGTTGGAGCGTACTTCGGCTATCGCGCCTATGCACGTTCGAACGCGGATGTGCTGAACGTCTCCGCCGAGGTCGCGGCCGTGCAACCGGCGGTACGTGAACAGGCTCCAGAAGAAGACCTGCCGGAGTCAGAGGGCGATGCCCTCTTTACCGCTTACCAGGACGCCTATGCGGATGTCCAGGTCCATCCGAAGTATTGGAACAGGCCCCTGTGGGCCGGTTCCGGCTCCTCGCGCGGCGAAGGGTTGCCCGACGGCTTCGCGCCGGTGTCCCCCGACATGCAGCTGATGGCCAGCGGGCTGGCGGCGCGTGCCGAGAGCATCGCCATCCCCGCGATCGGCGTGGAGTCCAGCGTGGCGGAGCTGGCGATCCTCGACCTGGGCGACAGCAAGCAGTACGAGACGCCGAAGAACGTGGTGGGCCACATCCCCGAGACGGCGAACCCCGGCGAGGGCGGCAACGGCTGGTTCTTCGGCCACCTGGAGAGCCCCATCCGCGGCGAAGGTAACGTCTTCCGCCGCCTGCCAGAGGTGCCGAGGCTGCTCAAGGAGTACCTGGAGACGGGCGATGAACCCGTGTATGTCTTCCTGTCAAGCCTGGACGGGGAGTTCCTCTACCAGGTCACGGAGACGAAGGTGGTGCACAGGGACGACCTAGCGCTGTACGACTCCGACAGCGCGGAGGTTACGCTGGTGACGTGCTACCCGCGCTTCGTGTACGACCAGCGGGTGGTGGTGACGGCCAAACTGGTGGGTGTGAAGAGCTGAAGCGCGGCCCCACGCGGACCGCCCTACCGCCGGGCGCTGGCCAGCGCCAGCGTATTTTTGATCACGGCCATGAACTCCTGCGTCCGCTTCGACAGCGTCTTGCCCTGGAGCCAGATGACCCCGGCCTGCTCCACCGGAAGCAGGTGTGTCAGCTTCATCACGCCCAACTCCTCTAGGTCCTTGGGCTCGATGGCGAGGCTCGGCCCGACGGAGACACCCATGCCGAGAGCCACGTAGCGTTTGATGGTGTCCATGCTGTCCAACTCGACGATGACCTCGAAGGACACCCCTCTGCGGCGGAACTCGGCCTCGAGCATGCGGCGCGTCCACGTCCCCTTGCCCATCATGATGAGCGGGTGTTTGGCGATCTCCTCCAAGGTCGTGACAGGCGACTTCAGGAGGGGATGGCCCAACGGAGCGACCAGGACGCGCTCGTAGGGGAACAGGGGCAGGAACTCGAAGTCGGTGCCCCGCTCCGGGCTGGGAACCAGGCCGATGTCGGCCTCACCCTCTTCCACCATGTGCATCACGTCCTCTCGCCTCCCTGCGAGGACGCGCAGGCGGGCATGGGGAGACGTCTTCAGGAAGACACGTACGGCCTGGACGAGGGTGTGGGGGATGATTTCGTGGGTGGAGGCGACGCGGACCGGCCCTTCCTGCTCGACGATGCCGGCGTGGGCGGCTAGTGAGTCGATGCCCTCCACGAGGGGAGATGCGAGCTGTGCCAAGGCCGCCCCGACCGGCGTGAGCTGGATCGGCCGCTTGATGCGGTCGAAGAGCTGGACTCCCAGCTCCTCTTCCAGTTTCTTGATGTGGGTCGTCACCGTCGGTTGGCCGACGTTGAGCTGCTCGGCGGCGCGCGAGATGCTCTTCAGCTTGGCAGCGGTGCAGAAACTCCGTAACTCCCTAAGTTCCATAGCCAGCCTCTACAGACATATGCAAGTTATAGATGTAATGTATCACACAATATCCCTTCACAAGATACTCCTCTGGGCCTACGATAGTAATGCGATAAGCAAATGACCGAGCCCCCAAGAGGCCGAGTAGAGGAGGAAACAAGATGTTTCAGAAGCTGATTGAGACTGTCCTGGAGCTCACGTCGAACCAGGGCTTCGAGTCGTACCTGCGGAACCTTCAGAAGAATGGGACCGCGGGCCTTCCGACCCGTGACGAGGCGCTGAAGGACTACCAGTCCGCCGTCCGGCCTCACTAAGCCGACAGCGCAAGCGATAGCGTGCCCCTGACGGGGCGCGCCAAGCAGAAGGTCGTATAGGGCGCACCAAATAGCTGGTGCGCCCTATACTTTTGTGGGAAACTTCCTCTGGTCTCGAGGAGGGCAACCTGCTCCGGTTCCTACGCAAACTCAAGCCTGAGAAGACGTCACAGGCGGTCACCAAAACACGGGAGACGTGGTTCTCCCGTGTCAAGACGCTGTTCCGCAGCGCCAAATTGGACGACGACCTGTGGGACCAACTCGAGGAGCTGCTCATCTCGGCCGATGTGGGCGTCGCCACGACCGAGAAGCTGTTGTCGCGGCTGAAGGCGCGAGCGCGGCAGCAGAACCTGGCGACGTCGGAGCAGGCGCTCGAGGCCCTGAAACAGGAGATGGGAAGTATCCTGACGGCGGTGCCATCGCCAGGCCTGGAGAACGGTGCGACGCCCCCGCTCGTGGTGCTCGTGGTAGGGGTCAACGGCTCAGGAAAGACGACGAGTATCGCGAAGCTGGCCAATCTTTACAAGGAGGACGGCAAGCGGGTGGTGTTGGGCGCGGGGGACACGTTCCGGGCGGCGGCCATCGAACAGCTCCAGACCTGGGGCGGGCGTGTCGGCGTGGTCGTCATCGCACACCAGCAGGGCGCCGACCCCGGCGCCGTGGCCTTCGACACCCTCCAGGCAGCCAAAGCGAGGAGTGCCGACGTAGTAATCATTGATACGGCTGGGCGGCTCCATACCAAAGTCAACCTGATGGAGGAGGTCAAGAAGGTGCAGCGCATCGTGTCGCGCCGTGAGGGGGGGACGCAGCGGGTGCTGTTGACCCTAGACGCGACCACTGGCCAGAACGGCCTCCACCAGGCCCGCGCATTCGCCGAGGCCCTGAAATGTGATGGCGTGTTCCTCTCCAAGCTCGACGGCACGGCCAAGGGCGGCATCGTGCTGGCGGTCGCCGAGGAGCTGAAGCTGCCGGTGCTGTACATCGGCACGGGCGAGCAGCTTGACGACATCGCGCCCTTCGACGCCCGCTCGTTCGTTGACGCCCTGTTCGGCGACGATGCCGGACGCTAGCGCTACCTGACCGATGCTGGACGTCCTCTGGTGGCTCATCACGGCGGAGGCCATAGGCCTTGCCGCCTTCCCCATCGCATACCTGCTCCTTTCCCGGCTCAAGGACCGCGGCTACAGCGTGAGCAAGCCGCTGGGCATCCTGCTTGTGGGCTATGTCTCGTGGATCCTCAGCACCGCCCACATTCTACCCAGCGTGCGCCTCGGCGTCGTGGCCGTGCTGCTGGTGATGGGCGGCGGTTCCGCCTGGCTCTTCTGGCGGAACCGCAGCGAGATGCTGAAGTTCATCGCCCGCGAGAAGACCATCATCCTCGCGACGGAGGCCGTATTCATCCTGGCCCTCATCGGCTGGGCGAGCTACCGGGCGCTGGACCCTTATATCAACCACACCGAGCAACCGATGGACTTCGCGTTCCTGAACGCGTCGGTGCGGACGGTGTGGGCGCCGCCGGAAGACCCGTGGCTCAGTGGCCATGCCATCAGCTACTACTACTTCGGCTATTGGCTGATGGCAGGCGTCACGAAGCTGACGGGCGTCGCGCCGGCCATAGCGTATAACCTGTCGCTCGCCCTCGTGCCTGCCCTGGCCTCGGCGGCTGTGCTCGGCCTGGTGTATAACCTGGTCAGGGAGGAGAAGGGCGGCGTGCGTGTGGCCCTGGGGTGCGGGCTGCTGGCGGCGGTGCTGCTGGGCGTCGCGGCCAACCTCCATGGCATCCTCGAGTTCATGTGGGCCAACGGCATCGGCACGCCCGGCTTCTGGACGTGGGTGGGCATAGACGGGATGAACAACCCGGCACAACTCACCCAGGAGTGGCGGCCGACGGAATTCTGGTGGTGGTGGCGCGCCACGCGGGTCATCAACACATTCGACGGCGGCCAGGGCCTCGACTACACCATCACGGAGTTTCCCTTCTTCAGCTTCATGCTGGGCGACCTGCACCCCCATGTTGTCTCCCTCGCATTCATCCCGCTGTTCATCGCGGTGTGCTTCAACTTCCTGCTGTCGCCGCTCCCGAGGTTGGCCGAACCCAGTCTGAGGACGTACCTGTCTATCCTCGCGCTTGGTTTCGTGTTAGGCGGCCTGGGGTTCGTGAACGCATGGGACTTGCCAATCTTCGCGGTCCTGTTCCTGGGCATCGCGGGCCTCAAAACGTACTCGGCGCATGGGCGGGACCTGAGACGTGCCACCTTCGCCGTGGCGCCTATCGCCGTGGTGGTCATAGGGCTGTCGCTGCTGCTGTACTTGCCGTACCTCGCCACGTTCGAGAGCCAGTTCACCGGACTCTACCCGGTCAAGGTGACGACGAGGCCCTTCCACCTCATCATCGTTTGGGGCGTGGCCTTCGTAGTGGTGGCGCCCTTCGTTGTAAGCGCGTTTTGGGGAACGGCGGTGCGGAAAGGGTGGGGATGGATGGCACGGCTGGCCGCGCTGCTTGTCCTGGTCCCGTTTGTCGCCTGGGCCATCCTCTACTTGCTGGACGACGGGAACGCCGGAGACCTGGTGGGCAGGTTCTTCCACGTGCTGCCGCTGCTTCTGCTGGCGGGGCTGGCCGTGTACACCGTTCTGTGGCTCATGGAACGGCCAGGCAAGGCCAGGACTGCGGGCACGCTGCGGTTCGCGTACCGGAGGCACGGAGAGGATGTGGACTGGCCTGCCACTGTGGGAGGCCTCTCGGAGGCGGCCAGGAAGCTCGGCATCGGCGTGCTGTGGGTTCGGGACTCGGGGGGCGAAGGGTACGTGGAGCTAGGGCTGCGTCCGCCCCGGGGCATGAGCACGCGAAAGGCGGCAGCCGCGCTGGCGGCGGCCGTGGAGCAAGGCCCGCTGAAGCCGGAGATGCGAGAGGAGGCCGGCGAGGTGGCGGTGCCGAGCGGAAAGGTCTTCGCCCTTGTCCTGGCGGCGCTGGGACTGGCGCTCATCATGGTGCCGGAGTTGCTGTATGTAGGTGACTTCTTCAACACCCGCATGAATACGATGTTCAAGCTGTACTACCAGGCTTGGGTGCTCCTTGCTCTGGCTGGCGGCTTCACCCTATATTACTGGCATTCACAGCGTGGTGGGGCCTCTGGGTGGAAGCGGACGCTGTCCAATCTGTGGGCGGTCGTGGCAGTGGCTGTGTTGGTGGCGGCGCTGTACTACCCCTTCGCCGCCGCAGCCAGCAAGGCAGAGCTCAAGCGGTCAACGGCGACGCTCAACGGCCTGGCGCACGTGGCCGGCGAGAGCGGAGGCGAGGTTGAGGCTGTCCGCTACTTGCGGGAGAATGCCGGGGAAGATACGGTCATGTTGGAGGCGGTGGGTGGGCCGTACACGGCCTTTGGGCGGGTATCGTCGAGCACGGGTGTGCCGACGGTGCTCGGCTGGCCGGGCCACGAACTCCAGTGGCGCGGCGACGACAAGGCCTTCCAGGGCCGCGAGGCCGACGTCGCCACCGTCTATTCCACCACCGACGCCGAGGAGGCAAAGAACCTGCTGGATAAGTACGGCGTAGAGTATGTGTACGTCGGTCCGCGCGAGAAGGAGAAGTACGGGGTCCCAGGCACGTTCAAGTTCGCTACATTCATGGAGCGGGTGGTGTCGAGCGGTGATGGTGTCGAACTCTACTACCGCGCCCGGGATACGCAGTAAGCTAACCCACCGCCTCGGCGAACGTTTGGTTTAGGGATGACAACAGAGACAGCTAACGGGATAGGTGAGCAGCCTCCCCAGCCCAAGGGCGGATGGGACCGCTTCGTCGCCTCGTCCTTCGCGGCGATGGGCCTTGCGAGAGTATCGTCGCGCGCCGTGGAGTTGGCGGCCTACGCCGCCATCGTCTTCATGGCCCTTGGGATGCGGCTCTGGGACCTCGGCCCCCGCGCCCTTCACCATGATGAGAGCCTGCACGCCTACTTCTCCTGGGAGTTCTATTCGGGCAAGGGCTTCGTACATAACCCGATGATGCATGGGCCGTTCCAGTTCGAGGCCAACGCGGGCGTGTTCAGGCTTTTCGGCGACACCGACTTCACGGTGCGGCTGCTGTACGTATTCGCGGGCACGCTGCTGGTGCTGTTCCCGTACTTCTTGCGACACCGGCTGGGGCGTCTTGGTGCGCTGGCGGTGTCGGTCCTGCTGGCCTTCTCGCCGTCCCTGTTCTACTACAGCCGCTTCACCCGCGAAGACATCCTCATGGCGTTCTGGACGTTCAGCATCGTCATCTGCATGTGGCGCTACCTGGACGAGGGCAAGAACCGCTATCTGTACATCGCCGCAGCCCTCCTCGCGTTCGCCTTCTCCACGAAGGAGTCGGTGTACCTCCTCGTCGCCACGCTCGGCGGGTATCTGACGCTGGTGCTGCTGCGCGAGGCGTGGGAGCGGGCGCGTGCGAAGGTCAGCGTCGAGGGCTTGTCGCCTGTGGCGGCGGTGTCGCGGGTAGCCTCGGCCATCTGGGCCGAGAGCGGCGGGCGGCTGCAGGTGTCAGGCCTGTCGCGTCCCGGTGTGTTCTTGCTCTTGCTGGTGACCCTGACGCTGCCGCAGTGGTCCGCGGCGCTCGGCCTGCTCCAGGGCACGCCGCTTTGGCCGTTCCCGAACCTGGTCTTGCTCCAACCGAACAGCGCGGGGGGCGATACGGGAGCGCCCTCCGGCGGCGGCATCACGATAGCTTTCCTCACCGTCATCCTATTGCTAGGGATTTCGGTCTATGCCGGCTTTCGCTGGAGGTGGGGAGTCTGGTGGCGCTGCGCACTGGTCTTCTACGCCGTCTGGGTCGTGCTGTACACCACTTTCTTCACGAACTGGTCGGGTATCGGCACCGGCATGTGGCAGGGCTTGGGGTACTGGATACAACAGCAAGGCGTAGCCCGGGGCGACCAGCCCTGGTACTACTACTTCCTCATCACGCCGCTATACGAGTTCCTGTCGCTCTTCCTCGCTCTCATGGGGGCGGTTTACTACCTGCGGAAGCGGGACAACTTTGGGATATTCCTGGTCATCTGGCTGGTGACTACCGTCATCCTGTACGCGGCCGCCAGCGAGAAGATGCCCTGGCTGCTGGTGCACATCGCGCTACCGTTGGCGGTGCTGGGGGGGAAGTTCCTCGGCGACGTGGTGAGCAGCCTACGGTGGAGCAAGGCCGCGATCGGCGACCGGCTGCTGGTGCTGGCCGGGGTGCCGCTGGCCCTTGTCTTGCTGTGGCGCCTGGTGTTTTACGGCGTAGGGGGAGTGCAGGAGTCTGAGGTCCTGCTGGGGGTCGTCGCGGCGGTGCTGCTTGCGCTGGGGGTGTTGGGAGCCTACCTGGCGCGGCGCATCGGGGTGAAGGGCTTCTTGGCGCTGGCCGTGGTGCCCATCGTGGTGGCGCTGTTCGTCATCACCGTCCGCACGGGCTTCCGGGTCAGCTATCAGAACGGCGACATCCCGGTGGAGATGCTTATCTACACACAGAGCACCCCGGACATCCCGCGCCTCTCCGCAGCCATCAAGCAGGAGGCCGAGGTGGAGGGCAAGCCGCAAGCGCTGCCCGTCGCAATAGACAGCACGAGCGGCTTCCAGTGGCCTTGGGCATGGTATCTTCGGAACAACAACAGTGCGGGCTACCCGTCGTACGGAGGCGATACCCCGAAAGAGGCACCACAGGACGCTGTGCTCCTCGTCCATCACAACAACAGCAGCAAGCTGGAGCCGATGCTCAAAGACGGTTACAAGGAGGGGATGCGGTTCAAGTTCCGCTGGTGGTTCCCTGAGGAGACGTACCGCAACCTGACGGTCCGGAAGTTCTTCAAGTCGTTCGGCGACCGTGAGGCGTGGCGCCGGACGATGGACTATTTCCTGTACCGCAAGATGCGGCCCGAGCCGGGGAGCGAGGACGGCATCCTCTACCTCTCAAAGGACTTCCAGACTGACTTCCGTCCCATGCCGCCATAGGGCGTAGTCCCCGTTACAGCAAACTCACCCCCGCGATCCCCGCCACGATGAGGGCGATGCCGACGCCCTTCAGTGCCAGCGTCCGCTTATCGAGAGGCTCGTTCAGCAGGTTCCAACGGCGGGTGCTCAGCGCGATGCTCAAAACGAAGACCCAGACGGGCACAGTTGCCATGACCGTGGAAACCAGCGCCACCGGCCCGATGGACAGGGCGCGGACCATGAGGAAGACAGAGAAGGGGAACAGAAGGATCTCCGCTACGAGGATAAGCCCGAATCCCATGGGCTGTCGGGTAGAGGCAACCATCCCGCGTATTGCCTGCGGACGGAGGTTGATCGAGAGAGCGATGAACATGCCGAAGCGCATGAGCCAGAAGGCGGTCAGGACAGGCACCTCGTTGAGGCCGTACTTCGAAAGAAGCTGACCTGCGGCTTGGAACATGGCGGCGACGAGTAGGATAGCGAACGTGCGGTCGAGGCGCACCCCGCCACCCGTGCCGGTCTGGAGCGAGACTGAGATGGTGCCGGCCACAGCGACCAGAACGAAGGTCCACTGCCATCCATTGAGGTGTTCGTCCAGCAGCAGCACTGCGAATACGGCGATGAAGACCGGTGAGACGTTCAGCACCGGCCAGACCCGGGAGGCATCGGTCTTGCTCAAGGCGCGATACATCAGGTTCCCTGATGAGCCCATGCAGGCGCCCGCAAGAAGCAAGAGAACCACCCGATGCCATTCGGTGCCTGCTGGCACGGGATAGAGGAAGACCATGACGGACGCGTGGGGGAGCATGGTCACGGCCAGCCAGCCGAGGAAGACCTGATGGCTGCGCAGGTAGCGGCTGATGAGCAGCTTTTCGATGATACTGCCGCCGCCGATGAGGACCGTGGCGATGAGCGCGAGTGCGCTCCAGGACATAGGTTACTTCCGGAACTCGTGCAGGCGGCGCATCCGCTCGCTCACGCGCTCCAGAGTCTCCAGCTTCTTGGGGAAGGCGAAGCGGACGTAGGGCTTGGCCAGTTCGGGGTCGTGGTAGAAGGCTCGGCCCGGCACAGGCGTGACGCCGACCTCCTCGGACAGGAAGTGGGAGAAGGCGAGGTCGTCGTCGTAGCCGCAGGCGGGGTAGCGGCACATGACGTAGTAGGCGCCCTTGGGCGTGGCGTACTCGAAGCCCGCGTCGTCCAAAATGGAGACCATGGCATCGCGCCGGGCCTGGTAGCCGCGGGCCAACTCGCCGTAGTAGGACAGCGGCATGTAGATCGCCTTGGCGACGGCCTCCTGGAGCGGTGCCGCGGCGCCGATGGAGAGGAAGTCGTGGACGCGGCGGATGGCCGTGGCGATGGAGTCATCGAGGGCGATGGCCCAGCCGACGCGCCAACCGGTGACGCTGTAGGTCTTGGATGCGCTGTTGGTGGTTACCGTCCGCCTGGCCATGCCGGGCAAGGCGGCCATGGTGACGTGTTTCTCGCCGTCGAAGATGATGTGCTCGTAGGGCTCGTCGGTGAGGGCCAGGACGTCGTGCTCGATGCACAGATTCGCGATAGCCTTCATCTCCTCCAGGGAGAAGACCTTGCCGGTAGGGTTGTGGGGTGTGTTGACCACGATGGCCTTGGTCTTCTTGGAGAAGGCGCGGCGCAGCTCGTCAAAGTCGAACCGCATCTCGCCGCCGTGCTGGCGCAGAGGGACAAATACGGGCGTGCCTCCGGCGAGGAGGGCGTCGGGGCCGTAGTTCTCGTAGAACGGCTCGAAGACGATGACCTCGTCGCCAGGGTCAACGACGGCGAGCATGGCGGCCATCATCGCCTCGGTGCCGCCGCAGACGACGGTGACGTGGCGCTCGGGGTCCACCTCGACGCCGTTGAACCACGCGAACTTGCCCGCGATGGCCTTGCGGATACTGGGCGAGCCCCACGTGATGGCGTACTGGTGGAACCCCTCGTCCAGTGCCTGCTTGGCCGACTGCACGATCTCCTTCGGCGGGTCGAAGTCGGGGAACCCTTGGGCCAGGTTCACCGCGTTGTAGCGGTTGTTGACCCGCGTCATCTCGCGGATGAGCGACTCGGTGAAGTTGCCGACGCGGGTCGAGGTGGGACGCTTAGCCAGAGGTTGCTCCTAACCGAAAACGCCTGCCGGAAAGGTTACCACGGCTGAGACGCGGCCTCAAAGGGAACCAGGCTAGGCAAGGGCCAAGGCGAGGTCTTCGACGAGGTCGTTGGGGTGCTCCAGGCCGATGGAGAGGCTGAGCAGGTCGTCGGGCGTGGTGGTCTCCGGCCCCTCGATGGAGGCGCGGTGCTCGATCAGGCTCTCGGTGCCGCCGAGACTGGTGGCGCGGGTGAAGACGCGCGTCTTGGCCGCGACGGACATGGCGGCCTTGCGGCCCCCGTGCGTTTGGAAGGAGACCATCCCTCCGAACAACTCCATCTGCCGCAAGGCCAGGCTGTGCCCAGGGTGGCTGGCCAGCCCAGGGTAGTGGACGGCGGTGACCTTGGGGTGGCCGACGAGGAGCTGGGCGACCTGGAGGGCGTTCTTGGAGTGGGCGCGCATCCTGAGCGGAAGGGTGCGGATGCCGCGCATGACGAGCCAGCAGTCGAAGGGTGAGGGAACGGCGCCGCCGTTGACTTGCACCCTACGGACGCGCTCGCAGAAGCCGTCCACCTTCTGGAACACCACGGCGCCGCCCATGACGGCGCCATGGCCGCCGAGGTACTTGGTGGTGGCGTGGACGGCGATGGTCTCGATGTGCATAGGCGGCCTCCGGGCGGGAAGAGCTTCCGTCGGTCCAGTAAGGATATATCATTGGTGCGCTGGCAAATTCTTACAGGGGAGGCGAACGATGAGCGAGTCGAAAAGACTCCTTCTGGCCCTTCAGAGTGCTATGAATCAGACTCTGGGAAAACTGGACGGCCTCCAAGAGTCGCAGTTGGACCAGGTATGTTCCCACGGGTGCGCTATGGGAAACGGCGTCCGCGGCTTGCTGGTGCACAATATCGAGCACGAGCGTGCCCACGCGGGCCAAGTGGCCAGCATCCGTTTCGATCTGAAGGCGATGCAGAACCAGAGCGTCCACCGGCTGATGGCGGAATGGATGCGCGAACGGGCGGCCTTGGCCTCCCTGCTCGTCGGCCTCCCCGTCGAAGCGCTGGACGCCAAGGCCAGAGACGGGGAGTGGAGCATCAGAGAGACCATCCAACACGTTTTATTTTGGGAGAAGGACTCGGTGGACCATCTGGCAAACGAGTTGAAACTGAATGACGGACCGCGTAGGTAAGCGACTCAAAGAGGCTTGGCCTTGTTAGGGCGAGGCAAGCTTTGGATAGGCCTGGCGGTCAGCGCGGCGACGCTGGCGCTGTTCCTGCTGACGGTGGACCTGGGCAGGATGGCGGACGCGCTAGCCGAGGCCAACTACCTTTATCTCATCCCCGGCTTGGCCCTTTATCTTGTCTCGGTCTTCTTCCGCACGGTGCGCTGGCAAGTCATGCTGCGGCACATGAAGCCCATCTCAGTGCGGCGCCTGTACCCCGTCGTCGTCGTGGGCTACATGGCGAACAACCTGCTCCCGATGCGCCTGGGCGAACTGGTGCGCAGCTACTACATCGGTGAGCGCGAGGGAGTGAGCAAGACGGCCTCGCTGGCCACCATCATGGTGGAGCGGGTGTTCGATGCGCTCGTCCTGCTCGTCTTCATCCTGGCCATCGCCATCTTCGTGCCGCTGGGCGGCTTGGTCGAGGGTTTCGAGGCGCAGTTGGGGATACCCTGGCCGTGGCTGGTGGCGGCGGTGAGCGTGCCGTTCGTGGCGCTGTTCGGGCTGCTGGCGCTGCTGGCGCGGTACCCGGAGCGGGTGCGCGCCGTCCTGCGGGGCATCCTGAGATTCCTGCCCGCGGGGCTGTGGAACACGCTGTGGGGCCTAGTGGAGCTGTTCATCCACGGGCTGGCCTCGATGCGGAGCCCGAGGTCGCTGGCCATGCTGCTCGTCCTGTCGGCGCCCATCTGGCTGTTCGAGGCGGGGCTGTTCTTCATGGTCGGGTACGCCTTCGGCCTGCACCACGTGTTCGACAGCTCGTGGGAGCTTGCGGTGGCCTGTCTCCTGGTAACATCACTGGCCAACATCGGGAGCTCGATACCGGCGGCCCCTGGAGGGATCGGCCTGTTCGAGCTGGTGGCGAGGGAGACGCTGGTGCTTCTGCCGCTGGCGACGGTGGACCGTGCGGTGGCCGGGGCGTTCGCCGCGGTGGTGCATGCGGTGTTGCTGCTCTCGATGATCATGTTGGGCCAAGCTTTCTTGTGGAGGGAGCACCTGTCGTTGCGGACATTGTGGCGCTCTCGTGGCACCATGGGGGCGTCCCGACCAGCCGGGGCTGCGCCTCTACACGAGTCCGACCGCAAGACTGCAACGGCCGTTACCCCGACATCTGTTGGAGGCGAGGGTAAAGAATGAAGGTCGGCATCATCGGTGCGGGGGCTGCGGGCCTTGCGGCGGCGTACGAGCTGGAGAAGAACGGCCATCAGGCGATGGTCTATGAGCGGGCGCCGTTCCTGGGCGGCCAGGCCTCGACGTTCGACGTGGGCGGCACGCGGTTGGAGCGCGGCTACCACCACCTGTTCACCTCGGACACCGACATCGTCGGGCTCATCAACGAAATCGGCCTGGGCCACCAGATGCGGTGGATACCGTCGAAGGTGGGCATCCTCTACGACGGCAAGCTGTATGACTTCGTCACGCCGATGGACCTTCTGCGCTTCTCGCCCCTGCCGCTGCTGGACCGCTTCCGCATGGGGCTGGTGACGCTCCAGATACAGCGCGACAAGGACTGGCGGCCACTGGAGAAATACACGGCAGTGGAGTGGATACGCGAGCACGCAGGCAAGCGCGTGTACGACGTGGTATGGGGGCCGTTGTTACGCGGCAAGTTCGGCGAGGAGCACTATCAGGAAGTCGGGATGCCCTGGTTCTGGGGCAAGATCCACACCCGCTTCGCCTCGCGCAAGGGCTTGCGCAATGAGTTGCTTGGCTACCCCATCTGCAGCTTCGGCGAGGTGTTCGACGTGCTGGCCGGGAAGGTGCGCGAGTTGGGCGGCGAGGTGTACCTCTCCACGGGGGTGAAGCGCATCATCGTGGAGAACGGCCGACTGATGGGGATGGAGATGGAGACCGTCGGGCAGCCGAACACCATCCGCAGGTTCGATGCCGTCATCGCCACGACGCCGTCGTACATGTTCCCCAAGCTCGTGCCGCTTCTTCCGCCCGACTACCTCGAAAGGCTCATCGGGGTGACCTACATGGCCGCGGTCCTGGTCATCTTGGTGCTCAAACGGCCGCTGTCCCACATCTATTGGCTCAACGTCGCCGACCGTAGCATCCCCTTTGTCGGCGTCATCGAGCAGACCAACCTCATCCCGCCGAGCCACTACGGCGGCAAGCACATCGTCTATCTGTCGAACTACCTCACCGCCGGCCACCCGCTGTACAGGATGAGCCAGGAGGAGCTGCTGGCTGAGTACATACCGCACCTGAAGAAGATCAACGCGCAGTTCGACGAGTCGTGGATCGAGACGAGCTACTACCACAAGGTGGAGGCGGCGCAGCCCATCATCGGCCGGCGCTACTTGGAGCGGATGCCCGGCCACCGGACGCCGATCAAGGGTGTGTACCTCGCGAACACGACGCAGGTCTATCCAGAGGACCGTGGGACGAACTACAGCGTCCGCATGGGCAAGCAGGTGGCGCGGCTGGTGCTGGAGGACGCGGAGGGATAGCGCCTTCGCGTTGTTGGCCTCTAGGGCCTGTGCTAAGATACAGGCGACTTTGTGATACTTCTCACGGAGGCGGGTTTGGCGGCGGACAGCGAGACGCTGCGGCAGCAGATCAGGGAGTCCATCAAGACCCAGAAACGGCCCACCGTCACGGTCCTCTCATCGCTCCTGGCGGTCCAGGACAGCCTGGGTTACCTCCCCGACGAGGCCATCGAAGAGGTGGCGGCCCACAGCAAGGCCACCATCAACGAGGTCTGGGGCGTCGCGTCGTTCTACACGAACTTCCGCTTCACCCCTCCGGCCAAGCATGTGGTCGAGGTCTGCTGGGGGCCGACATGCCACCTGGTGGGAGCGACGGGCATCATCCAGGGGCTGCTGGACGAGTTCAAGCTGTCCGGTGAGGGTGATACGCCCGACGGCAGGGTGACGCTGCGGTACAACACCTGTCTGGGCGCATGCGCCCAGGGGCCGGTGATGATGGTTGACCACCACCTGGCGGGCCGGGTGACGCCTGAGACGGCGCGGGCCAAGGTGAAGAGCCTGGGCGATACGAACGGGCACCGATAATACCCCTCACCCAATGGCCGCGTCAGGCGCGGCCATTGGCCTCTCCCGCAAGGGGAGAGGAGGGCCTTTAGAAGGAAGGACATTACAAGGCATCAGCGGATGGCGACGTACGAGGAGCTGAAGCAAGGGGCCGAGCGGCGCTGGAAGGAGTTGAACTCCAGGCCGTGGATACGCGTCGGCACGGCGATGTGCGGCCAGGCCGCGGGCGCCCTCGAGGTCGTGGCTACTCTCAAGGCCAAGCTGGCGGCGCGGAAGATAGACGCGGTGGTCAGCGAGGTGGGCTGCCTAGGCCTGTGCTACGCGGAACCCATCGTGGACGTGGCCAAGCCGGGAAAGGCGCGACTGCTCCTCGGCAATGTGACGCCTGCGGACGTGGACGCTATCGTGGATGGCTATCTGGCTTCGAACCGCGTCCCGCCGCAGAAGGCGCTGGGCTACCTTGCCGCAGCTGGCCAAGCCCCCTTGGCGGGCGTGCCGGACTTCAAGGCGCTGTCCGGCTACGGCAAGCAGAACCGCGTGGCCTTGCGCAACGGCGGACACATAGACCCGACCGATATCTTCCAGTACATCGCCACCGGCGGCTACGCGGGGCTCAACAAGGCGCTGTCGGCGATGAAGCCCGCTGACGTCATCAAAGAGGTGACCGACTCGGGCCTGCGGGGCCGGGGCGGCGCCGCCTTCCCCACGGGCGTCAAGTGGAGCTTCCTGGTCCGCTCCAACGCGCCGCGCAAGTACATCCTCTGCAACTGCGAGGAGGGCGACCCGGGCGCGTTCAACGACAAGACCATCCTTGAGAGCGACCCCCATACCCTCTTAGAGGGCATCACGATCGGCGGGTACGCGACCGGCTCGACCAATGGCTACGTCTTCATCCGGCACGGCCATGACGGGCCCATCAACCGGACCGAGGCGGCCATCCAGCAGGCGTACAAGGCCGGGCTGCTGGGCAAGAACATCCTCGGCACCAATTTCAGCTTCGACATCGAGGTCGCGCTGACGGGCGAGTCGTACGTGGCGGGCGAGGAGACGGCGCTGATGGAGGCCATCGAGGGCCACCGCTCCATGCCACGTGCGCGTCCGCCGTTCCCTGCGGCCTACGGCGTGTGGGGCAGACCGAGCAACATCAACAACGTGAAGACGCTGGCGTACGCGCCGGAGATCATCTCCAAGGGAGCGGCGTGGTTCTCGTCCATCGGGGTCAACAAGAGCAAGGGCACCGCCATCGTCTGCCTCACGGGCCACGTCCAGCGCCCAGGCATCTACGAGGTAGCGATGGGCCTGACCCTGGGCGAGGTCATCAACGACATCGGCGGCGGCGTGTCCGGCGGCAAGCAGCTCAAGCTGCTGCAGACGGGGGGGCCGCTGGGCGGCGTGCTCAGCGCAGCCAGCACGACCGTCACCATAGACTTCGACGAGATGGCCAAGGCGGGCGCAATCCTCGGCTCAGGCGGCATCATCGTGGCCGACTCGGACACCTGCGCCGTGGACCTGACGCGGAACCTGGTGGCCTTCTGCCAGTTCGAGTCGTGCGGCAAGTGCTTTCCCTGCCGGATCGGGACGACGAACCTCTTGGAGATCGTGGACCGCATCGTGACCTGCCAGACCAGGCCGGGCGACCTGGAGTTGATGCGCAGCATCGGCAAGACCATCCAGGCGGGGTCGCTATGCGGTCACGGCCAGCTCGGCTTCAACCCCATTCGGTCGGCGCTACAGCATTTCGCCGCCGACTTCGACGCCCACATGAAGACAGGAAAGTGCGCGACCGGCGGATGCGAGAAGCCGAGGCTGTCGCCCACCAACACGCGGCCCTTCGCTCAAGAGGCCACTCCCGAAGCAGCGCTCACCGGCAGGCCGGCATGACGACTCAACTCCCGCCACCCCCTCCATCGCCACCGACCCAGGTCAACATTACGATTGACGGCGTGAAGGTCGTCGCCAAGCCGGGCACGATGGTGCTCCAGGCGGCGATGGACGCTGGCATCTACATCCCGTATCTGTGCTACTACCCAGGCACCAAGCCCTTCGGTGCGTGCCGCATGTGCGTGGTCAAGGTGGAGCAGCCAGGGCCGGACGGCCAGCTGCGCCCGCTGCCGGGCAGCCCCGCCTCCTGCACGACGCCGGTGGCCGAGGGCATGGTGGTCAAGACGAACCTACCCGACATCGTTGACCTGCGCAAGGGCATCATGGACCTGCTCTTGTCGGAGCACCCCCACGGCTGCCTGACCTGCCACCGCATCGAGCTGTGCGGCCCGGCGGACGTCTGCCTGCGGCACGTGTCGGTCAACGACCGGTGCGTGACCTGCCCCAAGAACGAGCGATGCGAGCTCAAGGACACCGTCCGCTGGCTCGACATACCGATGGAGACGCCACTCACGTACAACAACCGCCACCTGCCCCTGAAGGTGAAGGACCCCTTCTGGGACATGGACATGAACCTGTGCATCGTCTGCGGGCGGTGCGTACGGGTCTGTGACGAGATACGCGGCGACACTGCGCTCACGTTCCTGAACAGGGCGGGGAAGAGCCTCATCGGCACCTCCCGCGGCACGTCGCTCCTGGAGTCGGGCTGCGAGTTCTGCGGGGCGTGCATAGACGCCTGCCCCACCGGCGCGCTGGTGGAGCGGGACTACAAGTGGGACAAGGCGAACAGGACGGTGGTGACCACCTGCCCCCACTGCCCGGTGGGCTGCCAGATGACGCTGGAAGTGAACAAGCGGAACAAGGTCATCCGCTCCATCCCGCTGCGGCAGGCGGAGGCGAACCGGGGACAGGCCTGCTTCAAGGGCAAGTTCGGGCTGGACTTCGTGAACCACAAGGACCGGCTGAAGAAGCCGTTGGTGCGGGTCAACAACCAACTCCGAGAGGCGTCGTGGGACGAGGCGCTGGACTACCTGGCCGAGCGGCTGCCCAAGCACAAGGGCAAGTACGCGCTCATCGCCTCGCCGCGCGGCATCAACGAGGAGGCCTACCTGGCCCAGAAGTTCGCCCGCGTGGTCATGGCCACCAACAATGTGGACCTGTCCTCGAACCTGCGGCCCGAACTGACGGCCCCGTTGAGCGAGATGCTCGGACACCAGGCGGCGACCAACCCCATCTGGGAGCTGGAGCAATCCAAGGGTTTCCTGGTCGTTTCCAGCAACATGACCGAAGAGCAGAACGTTGTGGTGCTGCCCATCAAGAAGGCGGCCCGCGCGGGCGCGGCGCTCATCGTGATAGACCAGCGCGAGACGGAGCTGACGCGCTACGCGTCGCTGTGGCTGCGCCCCCGGCCGGGGAGCGAGACGGCGCTGGTCGGCGGGATGCTGCGGGTTATCGTGGACGAGTCGCTGGCGGATGCGCAGTTCGTAGGCGACCGCACGAGCGGGGCCGACGCGCTGAGAGCCGCCGTTTCCGCTTTCGACCTGGCCAAGGTCGAGGCCGCGACCGGCATCCCGCAAGCCAAGTTCCAGGACGCCGCCCGGCGCTTCGCCAAAGCGAAGCCAGCCGCCATCCTGTACGCCCTGGATACGCTGCCCGCCGCGATGCGGGGCGACTGCGTGAGAGCGCTGGTCAGCCTGGCCCTGGCGACGGGCAACGTGGGCAAGCCGTCCGCGGGCCTCTATCCGCTCTTCACCGGCGCCAACGAACAGGGCGGCAGGGACGTGGGCTGCTTGCCGGACTACCTACCTGGCTACCGCCGAGTCGAAGACCCTGCGGCACGCGCCGAAGTGGCGAAGGCGTGGTCGGCGGAGGTGCCGTCCGCCAAGGGCGTCTCCCTGCGCGACATGGCTACGGCCATCGGCGATGGCAGGGTGTCGGCGCTCCACATCATCGGCGACAGCGCCAACTTCTCCAACGGCCAGTTGCCTGGGTTCATGGAATCCCTTGCCAAGCTCGACCTCCTGATTGTGCAGGACAGCTTCCTCACCGAGGTGAATAGGGCCGCGCATGTCGTGCTTCCGACCTTCACCTTCGCGGAGAAGAACGGGACGTACACCAATATGGAGCGGCGGGTGCAGCTGTTGCGCCCCGCCATCGGTCCCAAGGGCGAGGAGGAGGCGAGCTGGCGGGTCATCTACCGCATCGCCCGCCGCATGGAGGCCGAGGGGTTCGACCACGAGGACACGGTGAACATCTTCGAGGAGCTGAAGGACCTGGTGCCTGGGTACGGCGGGCTGTCGTATGCCAGGCTCCAGAAGGGTGGCGTCCAGTGGCCGTGCCCGTCGCCGGACTCGTCCGGCACGCCGGTGCTGCACGCTGCGGCGGACAGGAAGTTTGCCTTCGCCCCGGTGAAGCTGGAGGAGCCTCCTGCGCACAGCGACGCCGAGTACCCGCTGGTGCTGGCCAGGGGGCGCGTCCTCCTCGACCCTGACGGGGAGATGGAGGTCGTGGATGCGGGCAGGCGCAACGCCGTCCGCCGCGACGAGGTCATCGAGATGCACCCCGACGACGCCCGACGCATGGGCGTCTCGGCCGGCGACTGGCTGGAGGTCATCGGGCGGGGCGAGCGGTTCAAGGGCGTGGCCCGCCTCACCGGCCCGCAGCGCGGCATGGTGGCCGCGACGGCGCTCTTCGGCCAGCTCGCCACACAGCTCGACGCCTCGCGGACTGCTGACCCGATGATGGATGTGCCTGGGCTGCCGCTGACAGCGGTGAGGGTGGAGAAGGCATCCGCCCCAGCCGTGTCCGCCGACCTGGCCGCCGCCGACTGACGCCTGCAAGTTCGGCAACCCGGCTGCGCTCCGTACTAATTTGCAGAGTGCAGCCCCTCAAGATTTGCCTTGCGTCTAGCTTGACCCTGTGGCATCATTGAGTTTCAGGAGGAAAAGTCCCGAAAGCGAGAGCGTAGTGGAGACATCAACCAAGACCTTTAAAAACGTTACCCCGAAACTCGTTCAAGTCAAAGTCCTCAAACGGCTCGACACCACCCAAGAACTGCTCAAGATGTGGATAGAGCGCCCGCCGGGTTTCACCTTCAAGGCGGGGCAGTACTGCACCCTCGGGATAGACGGCATCGAACGCGCGTACTCCATCGTTTCGGCTCCCTACGAGAGCGACCTGGAACTGTTCGTCGAGCTGGTGCCGCTGGCCCAAGGCGGCGTCCTCACCCCCAAGATTTGGGAGCTGAGGGAGGGCGACTCCATATCCATCCGGCCCAGGGCCAAGGGTATCTTCGTCTTCAAGCCCGAGAAGCCAAAGCACCTCATGGTGGCGACCGTGACAGGCGTCGCGCCGTATATCAGCATTGTCCGCCAGTACCTCCATGACAGGCAGAGCGGGCACCGCTTCTACATCCTGCAGGGCGCCAGCTACCACGACGAGCTGACCTATGACGGCGAGTTGGCCGGGTACGCCATGCAGCACCCCGATGTGGTTGCCTATGTGCCCACCCTCAGCAGGCCAGGCGAGAAGCGCAACAACGGCTGGGCCGGCGCCACGGGCCGCGCCAACGCCCTCGTCGAGAAGTATGCCGAGACCTTCGCCTGCGCGCCCGAGGACACCATCGTCTATGCCTGCGGACATCCCGGCATGATCGAGGATGTCAAAGCCCGCATGCTGCCCAAGGGCTACCAGGTCGTAGAGGAGCGCTTCTGGAAGGAAGACTAAAGTCTTACGAAAACGTGTTGCCGGTAGCGTAGGGGCGGGTCTCAGACCCGCCCCTACGTGTTTCTGCCTCATCCTTGCCCTTCTGGAAAGAACGAGGTTGTCCCGCGTAGGGGCGCACGGCCGTGCGCCCCTACATTGCTGAACCTCCCTTCGGTAGAATGGGGCAGCCATGACCACCCCCGCACGGCAGCAGTACCTCCGTATCAAACGCCAGCACCAGGGCGAGATCCTGCTGTTCCGGATGGGCGACTTCTACGAGACGTTCGACGACGACGCGCGCATCGTCGCCCGTGAGCTGGAGATCGCTCTTACGTCCCGCGAGATGGGCCGCGGCGGGCGCGTGCCGCTGGCGGGCATCCCGTACCACGCCCTGGACTCGTACCTCGCCCGGCTGCTGAAGAAGGGGTACAAGGTCGCCATCTGCGAGCAGACGAGCGACCCCGCCCTCGCGCGCGGCCTGGTGGACCGCGAAGTCGTGCGCGTCGTGACCCCGGGCACGGTCGTCGAGGAGAGCATCCTCGACAAACGGGCGAACAACTACTTGTCGGCGGTGGTCATCGAGAACCAGGAGGCGGGCCTGGCCTACGTGGATATCACTACGTCGGAGTTCGCCACGGCGCAGCTCCCGCTGGCGGCGCTCCGCGACGAGCTGGAGCGGCTCGCCCCCGCCGAGGTTTTGGCGCCGCAGGGTATGGAGATGCCCCGCTCACCCACCGGCGCGACCGTCACGCCCGTGGAAGGGGATGCCTTTCACGCCCAGGCGGCCCGCGAGCGGCTGCTGGCCCACTTCCGCGTTGCATCGCTGGAGGCGTTCGGATGCGAGGGGCTGCCGCTGGCGGCGCGGGCCGCGGGAGCCATCCTGGGCTACCTCGCCGAGAAGCAGAAGACGGCCCTCGGCCAGGTCGCCTCCCTGCGCACCTACTCGACCGCCTCGTACATGACCCTTGACCCGCAGACGCGCCGCAACTTGGAGCTGTTCCAGGGAGGCCGCTGGGGGGACGCCAAGGCGTCGCTGCTGTCCGTGCTCGACCACACCCGCACCTCCATGGGCGGGCGGCTGCTGCGGACGTGGCTCGGCCAGCCGCTGCTCGACATCGCAAGACTGACCCGGCGGCAGGACGCGGTCGAGTGGTGCCACCGGAGCACGCTCCGGCGCGGGCGCGTGGTGCAGGAGATGCAGCAGGTGGCCGACCTGGAGCGGCTAGTCAACCGCGTGCGCGGCTTCACCGCCACGCCGCGCGACCTCGTCTCGCTGGCGAACGGCCTGGAGGCCGCCCCGCGCATCAAGGCCATCCTGTCCGAGGGCGAGGATGCTCTCAAGGTCGCCCATCTCGCCGGGGAGATGCGGTCCCATGGCGAGGTTGTGCAGCTCGTCAAGACCGCCATCGTGGACGACCCGCCGGCCACCACCGCGGACGGCGGGGCGATCCGCAGGGGCTTCTCGCACGAGCTCGACGCCATGCGCGACGCCTCCCGCGACGCCCAGGACTACATCGCCGGGCTGGAGGCTTGCGAGCGGGAGGCCACCGGCATCAAGTCGCTCAAGGTCGGCTATAACAAAGTTTTCGGCTACTACATCGAGGTCACCAAGCCTCACATGGCCCAGGTGCCGCCACACTACATCCGGCGGCAGACGCTGGTGGGCGGCGAGCGGTACATCACGCCGGAGATGAAGGAGTACGAGTCGCGTGTCCTGACGGCGCAGGAACGGATGGCCGAGTTGGAGGCGTCGCTGTTCCGGCAGGTGTGCCAACAGGTCGGTAACGAGGCCCCGGCGGTGCTGCGGACCGCTGCGGCCATCGCCGAGGTGGACGCGCTGGCCTCGCTGGGCGAGGTGGCCTCCCATCACGGCTACGTGCGGCCCGCGCTGGACGAGGGCGATGCCATCGCCATCAAGCAGGGGCGCCATCCGGTCGTCGAGCGGATGCTGCCTTCGGGGAGCTTCGTCCCCAACGACGCGCGGCTGTCGAACCGCGACGGCCAGTTCGTTATCCTCACCGGCCCCAATATGGCGGGCAAGTCAACCTTCATCCGCCAGGTCGCTCTTATCGTACTCATGGCCCAGGTGGGCAGTTTCGTCCCCGCCGAGTCGGCGCACATCGGCCTGGTGGACCGTATCTTCACCCGCGTCGGGCTGCAGGACGACCTGGCCGTGGGCCAGTCCACCTTCATGGTCGAGATGGTCGAAACTGCGGCCATCCTGAACCACGCGACGCCGCACTCCCTCATCGTGCTGGACGAGATCGGGCGCGGCACCAGCACGTACGACGGCCTGGCAATCGCCCGCGCGACCGCCGAGCACATCCACAACCACCCCCGCCTCGGCTGCAAGACCCTGTTCGCCACCCACTACCACGAGCTGACGCGGCTGGCCGACGTACTGCCCCGCGTGCGGAACTGGAGCGTGGCGGTGGCCGAGGACAAGGGCGAGGTCGTGTTCCTGCGTCGCATCGTGCCCGGCGGCGCCGACCGCAGCTACGGCGTCCACGTCGCCCGTCTGGCCGGGCTGCCCCAGAGCGTCATCCACCGCGCCTGGGAGGTCTTGGCCGAGTTGGAGAACGGCGCCCGCCAGACCCCAAACCCTAAACCCCAACCCCCAGAGTCGAGGGGAAGGGGTGTGGGATTCGGGGGCCAGTCCCCGCCTCCCGACCAGCTGCCCCTGCTGCCCATCACGCACGCCGTCGTTGAGGAGCTGCTGTCGCTCGACGTCGCCGACATGACCCCCCTGGAGGCCATCACCAAGCTCTACGAGCTCCAGGAGAAGGCAAAAGGGGAGGGGTGAAGCGTCGGCAAGGGAAGCGCTCACCCCTACCTCAATCCTCCCCCCTCGAGGGGGGAGGACGGGTCCGGCCGCATCCGTGTTTTCGCTCACGGGCTTGGAAAGTTCGGGCGCGCGCGCCTCTCCCCCACCGGGGGAGACCACAGAGGGGGTGGATTCTCGTGACGGTTCTAATGACGGTTCAAGATACGTCGGTGGCGACGTGGAGACCATGTCGGCAGCGACAAGGGCAGGCGTCGCAGGCGACGTGGCAGCTGCATCGGAGACGGCGTGGGGGATAGCGTCGTTTTCGACATCCTCTCCCATCCTCAGGAGGTAGATGTTCGATGTCCTCCGGCCAACGCCGTCATAGCGGGGCCGGATCTCGATCAGGCCCTTCTCGGCGAGGATGGCGGTGTGTTTCTGGACATTTCTGGGAATCACGCTGCACAGCTCGGCGAGGCGGGCGTTGCTGGGCCAGCAGACGCCGTTCTTGTCGGCGTGGTCGGCCAGGATGATCAGCGCCGGCTTCACCGGCCCAGCCAGGCCGCGCTGCTTCACAGCCCACTCCATCGCCTTCACCGACATGCTGCGCCACCCCCTTTTTATCAGCGTAGGACGCATGTGCGGCTTTGACAACCCACCCCAAAACTGAGGTGGGTTCGCGCCGTTTGCACAACTCCAAAAGGCTGGTACACTCGCTCCCTCGGACGGCCAGCATGGGAGGCGGCATGGAAGCGACGCTCAAGGTCTATGGTGCTATGACGTGCGGGGATACCCTGCGGGTGCGCCACTTTCTCAGGCTGCGCCGCATCCCCTACGAGTGGTTCGGCGTGGACGAAGACCCGGAGGCGCTCAAGCTCATCAAGCGCGTCAACAACGGCCAGAGGACGCCGCCGACCATCTTCCTCAAAGACGGGACCATCCTGTTCGAGCCCTCGGACGAGGAGCTGGCGCGCCGCTTGGGGCTCAAGCCCACGATGAGACTGGCATAGCCGCCTGGCGGGGGCTGCCCGTGTTGACGCCCCCGCGCCTTCTCGGTACGCTTAGGGCAGAGGAGGCCCTACATGAAGATTGCGACAGCCGTTCCCCAGACCCCCGCCGAGGCGCGGGCGCTCATTCGCGACGGCAAGTTCCGGCGCACCACCGCGGGTGTCGCGCCGGGCCACGCGCAGGCGAACCTGGCCATCCTGCCGAAGGACCTAGCCTTCGACTTCCTGCTGTTCTGCCAGCGCAACCCCAAGCCGTGCCCTATCCTCGAGGTCGTGGAGGCGGGGAAGACCGAGCCGAGGCTCGTCGCGCCCGGCGCCGACCTGCGCTACGACCTGCCGAAGTACCGCGTGTACCGCCACGGCAAGCTGGAGGCCGAGGTGGACGACCTGGGCGAGCAGTGGCGCGGCGACCTGGTCTCGTTCCTCCTGGGGTGCAGCTTCTCCTTCGAGAACGCGATGATGAACTCGGGCATCGAGCTGCGCCACGTCCAACGCGGCACGAACGTCTCGATGTACATCACCAACATCCAGACGACCCCCGCGGGCGTCTTCTCCGGCCCGATGGTCGTCTCGATGCGGCCCATCCCCCACGAGAAGGTCGTCAAGGCCGTCCAGGTTACCTCGCGCTACCCCAGCGTCCACGGCGCGCCGGTGCACGTCGGCGACCCGGCGGCCATCGGCATCCGCGACATCGCCAAGCCCGACTTCGGCGACGTGACCGAGATCAGGGACAGCGAGGTGCCCGTCTTCTGGGCCTGCGGCGTCACCCCCCAGGCGGTGGCGATGAAGTCCAAACCGGCGCTTATGATCACCCACGCGCCGGGCCACATGTTCATCACTGACAAGCGCGATGAGGACTACGCGGTGATCTAGGACACCCTTCTTAGAGAAAAGGCGGTAGCATCCTCCCCATCCGGTAGGCAGGAGCATCGGCATGACCACCATCGAAGACATCATCCTCGACCACGACCGGCGCGGCGTCTCGCAGCTGCGACCCCATCTGCCCGCCGACTTCGCCGACCAAGCGGCCAAGGTCGTCCTCGACCACCCGGGCACGGCCGTCATCGTCGTCGGTTTCTACATCCTCTCGGCCAAGGCCACCGAGACCGACGGCCCTCCCGGCGCCATCGTCATCGGCAACGCCCTCCAGAAACTCGGCTACAAGGTCGCCTACGTGACCGACCGCTACACCGCGCCCGTCATGCGCGGCTGCGCGGGCAAGGGCGCCGAGGTCGTGGACTTCCCCATCACCGGCGTCGCCGAGAGCAAGGCGTTCACCAAGCAGCTCCTCGACCGGCTCAAGCCGTCGGTGCTCATCGCCATCGAACGGTGCGGCCTGACCGACGAAGGCGTGTACCGCAACATGCGCGGCCTGGAGATCACCGACTTCAACGCCAAGACCGACTACCTCTTCGAGGCGGGCATCCCCTCCGTCGGCATCGGCGACGGAGGCAACGAGATCGGCATGGGCAACCTCGCCGACATCATCCCCACGGTGCCGACCCTCGTGCGCAAGCCCACCCTCACCAAGGTCACCAAGCTCGTCATCGCCAGCGTCTCCAACTGGGGCGGTTACGGCCTGGCCGCGGCCATCTCGCTGCGCAAGAAGAAGAACCTGCTCATCTCGGTGAAGGAGGAACAGGACCTCCTCAAGCGCACGGTGAACCTGGGCGCGGTGGACGGCATGAGCGCCAAGCCCGAGTACAAGGCCGACGGCTTCACCATGGAGGAGAACACCGCCCTGTACCAGCGGCTCCACGACCTCCTGGCCGCCAAAGGCGTGAAGTAGCGGGGAGCGATGCTCTTCCTTCCCCCTCGAAGGGGGAAGGAAGACGCGGCGGCTTGGCCGGCGCGTAGGGATAGGGGTGAAGCATCAACGAAGAGAGGCATCACCCCTAGCCTTCAACGAGCTCAGGACAGGCTTTCGATCCTCCCCCTCAACGGGGAGGAGGAATGTCATGAGTCTTGCCCGCTGGCTGCCCTGGCTGCGGCGGTGCTGGCCGTCGCAGGCGTCATCATCCGGCAGGTGGGTGTGCTCGACCGCTACTTCATCTTCTTTCCCGAGCGCGAGGTTGCGGAAACCCCCTCAGACCGCGGCCTCGCCTTCGAGGATGTCTCCTTCACCGCCTCGGACGGGACGCGGCTGCATGGCTGGTACGTCCACGGCACGTCGGACGTGACCTGGCTGTGGTTCCACGGCAATGCGGGCAACATCGCCGACTGGCTCGACGCGCTGGCCGCGCTGCACCGCAACCTCGGCGTCGCCATCTTCATCTTCGACTACCGCGGCTACGGCAAGAGCGAGGGCAGGCCGTCGGAGCGGGGGATGTACGTCGACGGCGAGGCGGCGCTGGTGTACCTGCGCTCGCGGCCCGATGTGAACGCGGACAAGGTTGTGCTCTACGGCCGGTCGCTGGGCTGCGCCGTCGCTGTCGAGATGGCCAGCCGCCACGGCGCGTATGCCCTAGTGCTGGAGTCGCCGTTCACGTCCATCAGGGCGATGGCGCGGCAGACGCTCCCCGTCCTTCCGGCGTGGCTGCTGGTGAAGAGCCGTTTCGTCTCGCTGTCGAAGATGTGTGGCATCACGGCGCCGTTGCTGGTCGTTCATCCGGAGAACGACGAGGTCGTGCCCATCGCGATGGGGTGGGAGGTGCATGAGGCGGCGGGAGGGCCGAGGCGCTTCTTCGTCGCCGAGGGCGCGCTGCACAACGACCAGCACCTGGCCGGCGGCGACCCCTACTTCGCGGCGCTGCGCGACTTCCTGGCGTCGGTTGGCGAGGGGTAAGGGGCCATACGTTCCTTCCCCCTTTGAGGGGGGAAGGAGTACGCGGCGGCCTGGCCGGCGCGTAGGGATGGGGGTGAAGCGTCTGTAGGGGGATATGTCACCCCTACCTCAATCCTCCCCCTCAAGGGGGAGGAACGCCGTGGGCTACGCCTTCTTCTTGGAGGCGTTGAACTGGCGCATCAGGCGCGACTTGCGGCGTGCGGCGTTGGCCTTGTGGAGGGCGCCCTTCTGGACCGCCTTGTCCAGCGCCACGATGGCCGCCTTGGCGTTCTGCTCTGCCGCGGCCGCATCGCCGGCCTCGATGGCGGACCGCGTCCGGGTCACGTACGTCTTGGCCTTGGTGCGCAGCGGCAGGTTCCGGAGGTGGCCGCTCTTGGCGACCCGGGCTGATTTGGCGCTTGGCAAGGTTCCTGTCCTCCTCTACGTTGATGCTGCTTGTTTGGGGGCCGGCTTGCCGGGATGAAGGTCCGGGGCTGCGCGCGAGACGCTGATGACTCCCTTGACCCCTTCCAGTTTCGAGAACAGCCGGTTCAGCTGCTGGATGCTGTTGATATAGACCGTGAGGGTAATGAAGCTCTTGTCCTCCACCTCCTCGGTCACGCACGTAGCTATGTTAACACGTTCCTCCGTCACGAGTGACGTCACATCCCTGAGCAGGCCCAGGCGGTCGTACGCCTCGACCTTGATGCCGGCGGGATAGACGGTCTGCGACTTACCCCAGTCCACCTGAATCATCCGCTCCTCGCCCTGCTCGGCGGAGATGTTGCGGCAGTCCGCGCGGTGGACGGTGACGCCGCTGCTGCGGGTGATGTAACCGGTGATCTTGTCGCCCTGGATGGGGTTGCAGCAGCGCGCCAGCCGCGTCAGCATGTCGCCGACGCCCAGCACCTCGATGCCCGCCGAGGGGAGGCTCTTGTGGCCGGTGGCGACGGCGGGCGGCTGGGGCTTCGTCTCCTGCTGCGCCTGTGGAAATAGCTTGTTCACCAGGTGGGTGATGGTCAGCTCGCCGTTCCCCAGGAGGATGTAGAGGTCGTCCACCGTTTCCAGCTTCATCAGCTTGGCTATCTGAAGCTCGTCCAGGCCGGTGCCGAGCCGCCGTATCTGCTTGGAGAACATCTCCTTGCCGCGCTGCAGGTTCGCCGCACGCTCCTGCTTGGCGAACCACTGGCGTATCTTCGTGCGCGCCGAGCCGGTCCGCACGTAGCCGAGGTTGGGGTTCATCCAGTCCATGCTCGGCCCGCGCACCGTCTTGCTGGTCAATATCTCCACGGTGTCGCCGTTCTGCAGCTCGTAGTGGAGGGGCACCAATTTGCCGTTGACCTTGGCGCCGATGCACCGGTGGCCCACGTCGGTGTGGACGCGGTAGGCGAAGTCCAGCGGCGTCGCGCCCACGGGCAGCTCCTTCAGCTCGCCCTTGGGCGTATAGACGAACACCTGGTTCTGGAAAACATCTGTCTTGAACGACTCGACGAAGTCGTTCGGCTTGGTGATGTCGGGCTGCCACTCCAGTATCTGGCGCAGCGACTTCATCTTCTCCTCGAATGGCCGGTCGGCGGTGCGGCCTTCTTTGTAGAGCCAGTGTGCGGCGACGCCGTACTCGGCCAGGTGGTGCATCTCGTGGGTGCGTATCTGTATCTCCACAGGCGAGGCGCCCTCGCACAGCACCGTCGTGTGGAGCGACTGGTACATATTGTCCTTTGGGTTGGCGATGTAGTCGTCGAACTGGCCGGGGATGGGGCGCCACAGGCTGTGGACGACTCCCAGCGCGGCATAGCAGTCCTCCACCTTCTGGACGAAGACCCGCAGGGCGAACAGGTCATAGATCTCGGTGGCCTCGCGGTTGACCTCCGCGTACTTCTTGGCCTTCTTGTAGATGCTGTACAGGTGCTTGGGGCGGCCGGTCACCTCGGCCTTGACGCCCGCCTTCTCCAGCGACGCCTCCAGCGTGCGCTTGACCCGCTCGACGTACCCCTCGCGCTCCATGCGCTTGGCGCCGATGAGGTGCGAGATCTCCTTGTACTCGTCGGGGTGCAGGTGCTGGAAGGCCAGGTCCTCCAGCCGCCACTTGATCTCCCAGATGCCCAGCCGATGGGCCAGGGGTGCGTAGATGTCCAGCGTCTCCTGGGCGATGGCCAGGCGGCGCTCCTCGGGCAGCGCCTTGAGCGTGCGCATGTTGTGGAGCCGGTCCGCCAGCTTGATGAGCACGACGCGGATGTCTTCGGCCATGGACATGAGCATCTTGCGGATGCTGTCGGCCCGGGCCTCCTCGTCGGCGGAGCCGCCTTCCACCTCTAGCGAATGCTCCTCGGTGAGCAACTCCGTCTTCGTCAGCTTGGTGACGCCGTCCACGAGCCGCGCGACCTCGTCGCCGAACCCCTTCGACAGCTCCTCGAAGCTGATGCCGCAGTCCTCCATCACATCGTGGAGCAGCGCGGCGGCAAGCGCGTTGGGGTCGAGCTTCAGGTCGGCCAGGAACAGCGCCGTCTGCAGCGGGTGCTCGATGAACGGCTCGCCCGACCGGCGCTTCTGGCCCGCATGGGCCTTCGCCGCGAACTCGTAGGCTTGGGACACGATGCCCAGCCGGTCCTCGGGGATGTACTTGCGGGCCGCGGCCAGCAGTTCGTCGACGCTGTGCAGTTCGGTGGTCACTCTGCTCTAAGTATAACCGCCGCCCTTCCCTGCGGCCAAGCGAGGCAGCAGCACGACTCCCCCTACCTGGGATAGGGTGAGGCCGGTTCTGGACGGTGTGATATCCTTCACTATCAGGTTTTCGGACGCACAACACCATGCAGTTCCAGGCCCCCAGAGGCACCGCCGACATCCTCCCCGCCGACCAGAAGGTCTGGCGCTACGTGATTTCCACAGCCCAGGACGTCGCCGCACGCTTCGGCTACGAGCGCATAGACACGCCGCTGTTCGAGGATGCGCGCCTGTTCGTCCGGGGCATCGGCGAGGTCACCGACATCGTCGAGAAGGAGACCTATACCTTCGAGGACCGTGGCGGCGACTCGCTTACCCTTCGCCCCGAGGGCACCGCGCCCGTCTGCCGCGCCTACCTTGAGCACGGGATGCACAACCTGCCCCAGCCCGTGCGCCTCTACTACGTCTGCCCCGTCTTCCGCTACGAGCGCCCCCAGTCGGGCCGCTACCGCCAGCACCATCAGTTCGGCGTCGAGGCCATCGGCGACCCCAGCGCCGCCGTGGACGCCGAGGTCATCGAGCTCGGCTGGCGGCTCCTGGAGGAGCTAGGGCTGCGCGGCCTCGCTCTTCACATCAACAGCATCGGCGACCCCCAGTGCAGGCCGCCGTACATCCGCAAGCTCCAGGACTACTACCGCCAGCACGTCAGTGTGCTCTGCGAGGACTGCAAGCGGCGGTTGGAGAAGAACCCCCTGCGCTTGCTGGACTGCAAGCAGCCGCAGTGCCAGCCGGTCATCGCGGGCGCTCCGCGCGGGGTGGACGAGCTCTGCGGCCCGTGCCAGGCCCACTGGGACGACCTGCGGGCCATCCTCCAGGCCGTCGCCTTGCCTCATGAGGTCAACCCTCGTCTGGTCCGTGGCTTCGACTACTACACCCGCACCGTCTTCGAAATCGTCCCGCCGGTCGAGGGCAGCCAGAGCACCATCCTCGGCGGGGGCCGTTACGATGGCCTCATCGAGCAGCTCGGCGGCAAACCCACGCCCGGCCTTGGCTTCGGCATGGGCATCGAGCGCGTTATCGGCAACCTGGCCCGTCAAGAGATGAAGGTGCCGGAGAGCGCAGGGATTAAGGTCGCCATCCTCCACCTGGGCGACGCCGCCCGCATGGAGGCGGTCAAGCTCTCCTCTAACCTACGGCGCTCCGACGTCACGGCCATCATTGCCCCCACCGAGCGCGGCTTGAAGGGACAGCTGCGCTACGCCTCCGCCATCGGCGCGACCCACGCCGTCATCATCGGCGACGACGAGCTGCGCTCCGGCGCGGTCCAACTCCGCGACTTGGCCGCCAGCCAGCAGCGCGCAGTGCCGAAGCAAGAGTTGGTTGACCTCTTGCGGCGAGGCTAACTGACCGGATAGGGGAGGGTGGCGAGCGGCGGAGACCCTTCTGGTTCGGAAGGTTCTCTAGGACTTCTTCTTTGGCGCAGCCCCGAACTATTGCTTCGCGGTGGTCGCCGCCTGTTGCGCCGTAGCGCCTGCCTGCTGGGCCGTGGTCGCTGTCTGTTGGGGTGCAGCGCCTATCTGTTGGAGCATCGTCATCAGGTCGAAGTAGTGGTTCGTGTGCTTCAGCTTTCCACCCTCGACCGTGGTCACCTGGACGGCGCGCATCTGGACCTTCTTGCCTGTGGCGGGTATGGTGCCTGCCGGGCTGGGGAGGGCGCCCTTATGCGTCCCCTCCCAGAAGATCTCGGCGGTCACTGTGTTGCCGCTGGCCGTTATCCTTTGGATGGTCCCCTTGGCGTCGGGGAAGGCCTGCCGCCACTCCATCGCCAACTGTATTGTGGCGTCCCTGCCCTGGATCCTCCGCTGCGTCGCCATCTCCTCGTACACTGCGTTCTCTGCGGTGGTAGCTGCCATCTTCTGTGCATCGCCCGCGTTAAATGCCGCGATATTGGCCTGTACCGTCTTGATCGCATCCTGTTCAGCCATACGACTCCTCCTTGTGAACCAACGGCCGGCCGCTCGCTACCCTGGCCGCTTCGTACTCGCGGCCCACGGCGAAGTCGACGACGGCCTACGCGTGGACGGAACGCAGCTTCGTGGCCTGATATACTGAGCATAGTCCCCCATCGCACCGCGATGGGCCGCGCAGTCCTTCCATTCCACAGAGAGAGTGCACCTTGCTCGACCACATCTCAGTCATCCTCAACCGCTACGAAGAGTTGGAGCGCCTCATGGCCCAGCCGGAGGTCGCGTCCGACTACTCGCGCGCCCAGGCCATCATCCGGGAGCACGGCGCGATGCGGCCCCTCGCGGCCCTCGCCACCGAGTACCGCAAGGTGGCCAGAGAGCTGGAGGACGCCCGCGCTATCGTCCGCGACGAGTCCGACCAGGACCTGGCTGCGATGGCCAGGGAGGAGGCACGCCGCCTCGAGGAGCGCAGGGCCGCGCTCGAACTGGAGCTGAAGCTGGCGCTGGTACCCAAAGACCCCAACGACAGCAAGAACGTCATCGTGGAAGTCCGCGCGGGCACCGGAGGCGAGGAGGCCGGGCTGTTCGCCTCCGAGCTGTTCCGCATGTACATCCGCTACGCCCAGCGGCGGGGCTGGAAGAACGAGGTCATCAGCACCAACGAGAGCGGCATCGGCGCCATCAAGGAGGCCGTCTTCCAGATCAAAGGCGATGGCGCGTACAGCCGCCTCAAGCACGAGAGCGGCGTCCACCGCGTCCAGCGCGTCCCCGTCACCGAGTCCAGCGGCCGCATCCACACCTCCGCGGCCACCGTCGCCGTCCTCCCCGAGGCTGAAGAGGTGGACGTTGCCATCCGCCCCGAGGACCTGGAGATAGATATCTACCACGCCAGCGGCCACGGCGGCCAGAACGTCCAGAAGGTCGCCACTGCCGTCCGCATCACCCACAAGCCCACCGGTATCATCGCCACCTGCCAGGACGAGCGCTCCCAGTTCAAGAACAAAGAGAAGGCGATGGCCGTCCTCCGCTCGCGCATCCTCGCCCGTGAGATCGAGCGGCAGCAGACGGAGATATCCGAGGCCCGCCGCGCCCAGGTCGGCACCGGCGACCGCTCCGAGCGCATCCGCACCTACAACTTCCCCCAGAACCGCGTCACCGACCACAGGGCGGACATCTCCCACTTCAACCTCCCGGCGGTGTTGGACGGCGACCTCGACCAGTTCATCGAGGCGCTGATGGCCAAGGAGCAGACGATGCGCCAGAAGGAAGCGGGATTGTGAAGCTCGCCGAGTCCTGGACGGCGGCGCGCGACCGCCTGACGCGGCACGGTATCGCCGACGCCTCTCTGGAAGCCGAGGTGCTGCACCGCCATGTTCTCAGCGTGGATAGGGGAGGTTTCTTCGCCACGCTCCAAGACCAGGTGGAGCCGTCCGTCTCGCAAGCTGTGGCTGCTCTGGCCGAGCGCCGTCTTTCTGGCGAGCCGCTGGCCTACATCCTGGGCCGCCGCGAGTTCTACGGCCTCGACTTCACAGTGAACCCCGGCGTCCTCGTGCCGCGCCAGGAGACCGAACTGCTCGTTGACCTGACCCTGAAAGCCACCGCCGGTATGGACATGGAGCGACCCCGCATCGCCGACGTGGGCACCGGCAGCGGCGCCATCGCCGTCGCTTTGGCCAAGCGCCTGCCAGCAGCCACCATCTATGCCACCGACATCAGCCATGAGGCGCTGGCGACCGCCGCGGCGAACTGCTGCGCCCACGGCGTCGCCGATAGGGTGCGGCTGCTCCACGGCGGCCTGCTGGCGCCGCTGCCGGGGAGCGTGGACATCATCGTCTCCAACCCGCCCTACATCGCCACGGGCCTGCTCGGCTCGCTGCCGCCTGAGGTCAAGCGTGAGCCGCGGCTGGCCCTCGAAGGCGGTCCCGACGGCCTCGATGTCATCCGCCGCCTGCTGGCCCAGGTGCCAAGCTACCTCAGACCGGGCGGCAGCCTCATCGTGGAGCTGTCGCCTGAGCAGAAGGGCACTGTCGCTGAGCTGGCGCGGCAGGCCATGCCCGATGCCGACATTGCCTTCTCCCACGACCTGCTCGGCCTCGTGCGGGCTGTTTCCGTCTCGTCACTGACCTCTACACAGGCCGTCCGGCGCGCGCAAGCTCTTGTGCGCCGGTACGTACCCGAAGGACGGAGCCTCACTGACGAGCTGATTGCGGAACGGCGGGAAGAGGCGAGGCGTGAGTGAGGTTGGATCGGCGGTTCCGCTGACCCACTACCCCTTTGCGTAGCCCGTTATCCCTGTCCAGTCCACGACCACCACCGGCTCATCGCCGACCACCCACGCATCGTGGCCCGCCGGGACGAACGCCACCTCACTGGGGCCGATGTCCAGGTCGCTGCCGTCGGCCATGACGATGTGCAGGCGGCCCGAGATGTGGTACCCGAAGTGCGGGTTCTTGCACCGCTCCGTCCCCGCCAGCGGCTTCACGTGCTGCGACCAGCGCCACCCCGGCTGGAGCGTGAACCGCACGACCTTACCCCCGGCGACGTTGACTGCCTCCACCTTGCGGTTTTGCGACGTCTGTGTCTCATCGGGCTTGTTGAGGCTCCTCGATTCAAGGCGCGTCATGGGGGTCATCCTCCTAGCTGGCCCAGCTAGCGTCCGGCACTGCTTTGGTGATACTTTACGCCCCTAGGTCCTCCAGGGAAAGCGTGGCGGCAGACCGTGGCTGGAGGTTGGCATGGTGAAAGAGTACGAGTTCCGGCAAGTGGATGTCTTCACGACGACACCCAACGCCGGCAACCCGCTGGCCGTGGTAATGGATGCCCAGGGCCTGTCCACGGGGGAGATGCAGGCCATTGCGGTCGAGATGAACCTGTCGGAGACGAGCTTCGTGTTGCCGCCCGAAAGGCCTGGGGCCGACTACCGGATGCGTATCTTCACCCCCAAGCTGGAGCTTCCCTTCGCGGGCCATCCCAGCGTTGGCACGGCCTACATCCTGTTCGAGGAAGGCCGGTTCGGCAAAGCTGCGGGCCCCATCACCGTCCGCCAGCAGGTGGCCATCGGTGTCCTGCCCATCGAGATCCGGTCGTCGCCCGGCGGGCCGCCGTTGGTGATGATGACGCAGGGCAAGCCGGAGTTCTGGCCGCGTTTCGAAGACCTAGGCCGCTTGGCCGCTGCGCTGGGGCTGAGGACGGACGACATCCGACGCTCCGGCCTGACGCCCCAGGTCGCGTCCACTGGCCTGAAGCAGATGGTGGTGCCCGTCGCATCGCTGGAAGCTGTGACGGCCATGAAACCGGACATGCGTGTCCTAGCCGAGTTGGAGACCGCGCTGGACGTCACGGGGCTCGAGGTCTTCTGTCTACAGACACGCTCCGGCGTCACAGCCCATGTTCGCTTCTTCGGCCCCGCGTCCGGTGTGGCCGAGGATCCGGCCACGGGCAGTGCCGCGGGAGGGCTTGGGGCTTACCTCGTGAAGCATGAGGCTGTGGACGTATCACGCAGCCCCGTGCATATCACCATCGAGCAGGGCGAAGAGTTGAAGCGTCCGAGCCGCATCGAGGTCGAGGTGGACCACCAGAAGGGCGAACCGAGGGCCGTCCGCGACGGCGGGACCTGCGTGACCGTCTTCAAAGGCAAGCTGCCGTCGTAGAGTCGTGTCCTTGTCTTTTTGATTGAAAACGTCACCGTTTCTGAACTAGTACGGTATTTGGACATCGAAGAGTGATTACTGTACCATCCGCGCCACGCCGGGGGGAAGGGGCAGGTCCCTTCCCTAACGTAAGTCTTTGTAGGAGGCAAGGCTATGAGAGGTGTAGGGTTGGTAGTGGTTACCGCCGCCTTGGTGGTACTCCTCGTCGCGGCCTGCGGTGGGAAAGAGGTCATCGTCACGAAGGAAGTCGTTGAACAAGTGACGGTTGTGAAAGAAGTGACGGTCGAGAAGGAATTGTTGGCGACGGTGGTAGTGGAGCAGACGAAGATCGCCATCGCGACGCCGACGCCTCCTCCGGCGGGCCAGGCGAGGTTCGGCGGCACGCTGCGCATTGTCTCCCAGGCGAGCATCCCCACGCTCGACCCCATCATCGGAGGTGCATACGTCACAGGCGCCGTCTCGTCTCACATCTACGAGACCCCCTTCGGCTGGGACGCCAAGTTCACAGACCAGCCTCGGATGGTGGACTCCTGGAGTGTGAGTGATGACGGCCTGGCCTGGACGTTCACCCTCCGGACGGGACTGACATTCCACGACGGCAGCCTGGTCACGGCGGATGATGTGGGCACCACCTTCACGCGATGGCTGGAGAGCTGGTATTCGATAGCGGGGTTGATGCGGGACTTCACGGCGGAGGACCCGTTCACCGTGGTGAACGAGAACACCTTCAGCATCAAGCTGAAACAGCCCACCGGGGCGCTGGTCATGGCCCTGGCCAAGCCGTACGGCAGCCCGCACATCATGCCCAGCAGAATTGATGGAGGCAAATCTTCGGCCGAGCCGGTCGAGGAATGGGTAGGCTCCGGCCCCTACAAGTTCGTACGGTGGGACCAAGGCGATAAGGTCGTGCTTGAACGCTTCGATGGGTATGTGTCGCGCGCCGAGCCATCCAGCCTCTACACCGGCAGAGTGTACGCCTACCTCGACGAGTTGGTCTGGCTGGAGATATCCGATGAGGAGACCAAGATAGCCGGACTGGAGACCGGGGAGTGGGATGTGGTGGACGGGGCCGGTCTGGACATGTACAACCGCCTGAGGGACAACCCCGGCCTGGCGGTCCCGCTCTACAAGCCGGGACACAGAAGCAATCTATTCCTCATACCCGGCCAGCCGCCGTTCAACGACGTCAACGCTCGCCTTGCGATGCAGACGGGCATGGACGTGGCCGCCGTCATGGCTTCCCTGGGCCCGCGCGATCTATGGACCCTGTGCCCGGCCATCTATTATTGCGGGACCCGCTGGGAAACGGAAGCTGGGGCTGACGGGTATTACAACGCGAACGACAAGGACAGGGCGCGGCAACTTCTGAGCCAGTCGGGGTATGCCGGAGAGACTATGATTCTCTTGAATCCTACGGACTACTCCACCATCACGCCTACGGGCTTCGTCGTCAGGCAAGAGATGGAGGACATGGGCTTCACCGTGGAGATGCCGGCGCTGGACTGGGCGACCGTCGTCACCAAGTTCGGCAACCCAGACAGCTTCAACGTCGCCACCAGTTGGGATGTCCACTGGAACAGCACCAGCCCCCTGGAACATGAGACGCTGGCAGACTTGCCGCTGTTCTTTTTCGTAGAGAGGCTGCAGGCGCTGCGCAAGCAGTTCGCCCAGGCCACCACCGAGGAGGAGAAGCTCCGGCTCGTGGACGAGATCCAGGCCGAGTTCTATAAGAACGTCCCCGCGTTGTACCTAGGAATCTTCTACAGCATCTACCCCGCCACGGCGGCCCTGAAGGACTTCGAGGTGAAGGCCTTCCCCTTCTATGCCAATAGCTGGCTAGAAAGATAGCGAAGGCGTCGCTGTTGCCGTTGTGCCCGACCAGCGAATGGGTCGGGCACAACGGAGTGGGCGGCGGATGGACGGCCCGATACTACTGTCCGTGCTTCGATGAGTTCAGCACGAGCGGAGTTCGCCTACTGGCCGCCGCCCATCTGAAAGAACTTGCCCTCGGTCTTGATGGAGGGCGCGACGACCACCTCGGCGCGGTGCATCTCACGGATGTTGAACGCGCCGACCATGCCCATGCACGCGGTCAGGGCGCCCACCAGGTTCTGTGTCCCGTCGGTGCGCGACGTGGGGCCGAACAGGATTTGCTGCAGCGTCCCCTTGGTGCCAACCTTTACGCGCGTGCCACGCGGCAGCGCCGGGTGCGGCGTTGCCATCCCCCAGTTGTAGCCCTTGCCGGGGGCTTCCTGTGACTGGGCCAGCGGTGAGCCGATCATCACGGCGTCGGCGCCGCAGGCGAAGGCCTTGCACAGGTCGCCGCCGGTGCGGATGCCGCCGTCGGTGATGATGGGGATGTACTTGCCGGTCCGGCGCATGTACTCGTCCCTAGCCGCCGCGCAGTCCAGCGTCGCCGTCACCTGGGGTACGCCCACGCCCGTGACCTCGCGCGTCGTGCAGGCCGCGCCCGGCCCAACGCCCACCAGAAGCCCGTTGATGCCCGTCTCCATCAGCTCTAGCGCGGCCCCGTAACCCACGCAGTTGCCGACGATGACCGGCACGTTGATCATCTCCAGCAACTCGGAGAAGATGAGGCCTCGCGCGCTCTTGGAGATGTGCCGCGCGGTGGTGACGGTGGACTGGACAACGACGAGGTCCGCGCCCGCATCCACCGCCAGCGGCGCCAGTTTCTTGGTGTTGGCGGGGGTGACCGACACGGCGCAGCGTGCGCCCGTCGCCTTGATCTCCTTCACTCTCGTGCCCACCAGGTTCGGCTTGATGGAGGCCGAGTACGCCTTCTGCAGGGCCTCCGTGGCCTTCTCCTGCGGCGCCTGCGCGATTTCGTTCAGCACGTCCGCGGGCTTCTCGTACCTTGTCTGGACGCCCTCCAGGTTCATCACCGCGAGGCCGCCCGCCTTCTCCATCAGCCCCGCGAACTCTGGCGAGACGACCGCGTCCATCGCCGAGGCGATGATGGGGATGCGGAACGTCTGGCCGTTCACGGAGAAGGAGGTGTTGGTCTGGTCTGGGTTGATGGTCACGTCGCCGGGGACGATGGCGACCTCATCGAATCCATAGACCCTGCGGAGCTCTTTGATGTGGGGAGCGGGCATCTGTGACTCCTGGGGGAGCAGTGTGGCATTCCCCTCATGGTATGCCCGCGAGGGTGGCTGGTCAATAGCGGCGTGACTTGCCGCATGATGCGCTGCGATCCCAGCGTCGGCTGTACTGACGGACGCGATGGCGCCGCCTGGCAAAGCTGTGGCATAATCGGCGTCGTAGGCTGCCCATCGCGGCAACCGGGGAGGAACGCATGACGCGCGCACGGCTTCGCGACCTCGGCATCACCATCGGGACGCTTCCAACGGGTAAGCACAACGCCATCACCGACGTCCCCGGCGTCTCCGTCGGCTTCTGCACCCTCGCCTACGACACCCCGCGCATCGCCCGTACCGGCGTGACCGTCGTTGTGCCGCGCGACGACGGTCACTGGGACAATCACGCCTTCGCGGGCATGTTCTCATTCAACGGTTTCGGCGAAATGGTCGGCGTTCACTGGGTCGAGGAGTCTGGCCTGCTCACTGCGCCCATCGCCATCACAAACACCCACTCCGTAGGCACCGTCCGCGATGCGCTGCTACAGCACTCGGTGGAACAGTCTCTCCCCGACACCTGGTACCTGCCCGTGGTCGCCGAGACCGACGACGGCTGGCTCAACGACGCGGCGGCCTTCCACATCAAGAAGGAGCACACCATCACGGCGCTGCGCGCCGCCCGCTCCGGCGCAGTGGCCGAGGGCAACGTCGGCGGCGGGACAGGCATGATTTGCCACCACTTCAAGGGTGGCACGGGCACCGCTTCCCGCGTCGTCTCCTCCAAGTCGGGCAGGTTCACCGTCGGCGCGCTTGTCCAGGCGAACTATGGCGACCGCCCGTTGCTCCGGGTGGACGGCGTGCCGGTGGGCCGCGAGCTCGGGGCGGAGCGCGTCCCGCTGGCCCGGCCGGTCTATCCCCACAGCTCCATCATCGTCGTCGTGGCGACAGACGCGCCGCTTTTGGCCGGCCAGTGCAAACGGCTGGCCCGCCGCGCCACCGTGGGCCTCGCCAGGGTCGGCGGCACTGGCCACGACGCCAGCGGCGACATCTTCATCGCCTTCGCCACAGGCAACCGCGTGCCGCTGCAGTCGAACGGGTCCGTCGCCCTCAAAATGGTGCCACACGACCAGATGGACCCACTCTTCGACGGTACCGCCGAGGCGGTTGAAGAGGCCATCCTCAACGCTCTGACCGCGGCGGAGGACACGGTGGGCCAGAAGGGCAGGGTGGCACATGCACTGCCGCTTGACGACCTGAAGGCCGTGATGAAGCAGTACCGTCGGCTAGGGTAGGGTACAACTGTCCTCCTCTCCCCTTGCGGGAGAGGCCTATGATTTGCCTCAGGCGAATCATAGAGCGGGGGGTATGAAGATCCGCTGACCATGGGCCACCTCGAAGCCTCCATCAAAGTCTACGGTCGCTCGCTCGGCTTCGACATCGTCCGCATCGCGGACGCGAAGCCCTTCGTCCGGGATGAACAGGCCGCCTTGGAGCGGGTGCGAGGCGGCCTAATGGACGGCCTGCACTGGTACACCGAGGAGCGTGTCCGCCGCGCTGCCAACCCGGAGGTGCTGCTGCCCGGCGCCATGTCTATTGTCTCCGTCGCCATGAGCTATTTCACCGGTGACGCCGAGCGGTCCAACGGCGGGCCGACCGGCCAAGTCGCCCGCTACGCCTGGGGCGGCGAGTACCACTTGGTGATGAAGGCTAAGCTGCGCGAGCTGGCAGATGGCTTGTCGAAGCTGGCTGCTAGGCCCGTAAGGACGCGGGTGTTCGTGGACGACGGCCCGATGCTCGACCGCCCCGCAGCCGAGCGCGCAGGTGCCGGCTGGTTCGGCAAGAATACCAACATCCTGACGCCGTCCCACGGCTCGTGGGTCTTCCTCGGCCAGGTCATAACCGACCTAGAGCTTGCCCCCGACCAGCCACTAAAGAAGACCTGCGGCAGCTGCGTCCGCTGCATCGACGCCTGCCCCACAGGCGCCATCGTCGCCCCGTACGTCATAGACAACACCCGCTGCATCTCCTTCCTCACCATCGAGCTGCGCGGCGCCATCCCCCGCGAGCTAAGGCCGCTCGTGGGCGACTGGGTCTTCGGCTGCGACATCTGCCAGGACGTTTGCCCCGTCAACCGCAAGGCCCAGCAGAGCCTGGAACCCGCCTTCCGGCAGCGCCACGGCTTCGCCGCACCCGCACTGCTGCCGCTGCTGGAGTTGGACGACGAGGCGTTCCGCCAACGATTCGCTGACAGTCCCATAAAACGCGCCAAGCGCGCCGGTCTGCAGCGCAACGTCTGTGTCACCCTTGGCAACATCGGCGACCCCGTCGCAGTGCCCGCTCTGGTAAAGGCATTGCGCCAGAACCCGGACGCCCTCGTTCGCCAGCACGCTGCCTGGGCTCTGGGCCGTATCGGCGGCATGGAGGCCGCACAGGCGCTGCGCGAAGCCCTTGAGCGCGAGCAGGACGCGGCCGTTCTTGAGGAAGTCAAGCTGTCTCTGTCTGACCTGGGGGTACATGCACAGTCTTGAAAGGAAAGCGCACGTCGTCCTCTCCCCTTTTGGCAGAGGTCTTTGGCCTCGAGTCATCGAGGCCAAAAGGTGAGGGGGTGAGGAAGGTTTTAGGAGACATTTGTGCAAGGCAAGGTCTATCTCATCAACGTCGGCGCCAACGCCAGCCAGCGCTTCTGCAGCCCGCTGTTCTCCGATGGCACCTTCGAGTTCCTCCCCATCCCCGAAGACCGCACTTTACCTGGCGCGTACGCCGTCCGCTACCGAGACCTGCGCTCCCACTACGACGCCTCCAGGTCCCTCGCGCCTTTCGTGCCTGCCCGCCTGCTGGACTGGCCCGCGCACAACGACCCGGAATTCCACACCTTCACCTACGGCGACAACTGCGAGACCAGCCCCAGGGCTGCGTCCCTCAAGAGCGTCGAGCGTGACGACAGCCTACTCTTCATCGCCCGCCTGTGTCCCTGGGACGACGGCAGGCCCACCCACCGGCACGGCTTCTACTTCGTAGGGTTTCTCGAGGTCAGGGAGGTGCTTCGCGACGTGCGGGCCAAGCCCAGCCAGTCCACGCTCAAGCGCTTCCGCAACAACGCCCATTTCCGCCGCGGCCTGAGCGACCCGGCGCTGTGGGACCGGTTCTGGGTCTTCCGAGGCTCCACCCGCTCCCTACGCTTCGCCAGGGCGGTGCACGTCACGAGGGCGCTGGCGGAGCGTCTCTTCACCGCCGCAGCCGGCGGGCCATGGCAGTGGGGCAACGGCCGCACCGAATTGCAGACCATCGGCTCCTACACCCGCAGCTGCCGCTGCGTCCTCGACCCGACGCTGCCCGGCCACGCTGAACGGATACGGGCCTTATGGGAGTGGGTTGAGCGGCACGCTGGAGCGCCTTCGTAACGGGCTATAATAGACACTAGCCGCGCTCAGGCACCGTGGGGAAGTGGCGGAATGGCAGACGCGCAAGACTTAGGATCTTGTGCCGTAAGGCGTGGGAGTTCAAATCTCCCCTTCCCCACCACATTGTCGGGTATGTCCTCGTTCTCGAATTAATACAGCGGCGGCGACTGAAGGACGCTTTCGTGTTATACTGTCCGGAAGCGTATAACTCGGCGGCCCGCCATTTCGGCTGGTCAGACACAGACCACTTACCCTGTTCTCACCTCCTTAAGACCCGCGCTGACCGACTAATCTGGGATTTCCCATACGCATCGAAGGAGTCAGCGCGTCATGGTTTCTACCCTTATTACCTGTCCCGATTGTGGACAAGAGTTCTTGCCCACCTCTAACGGGCGGGGTTCTCAAAACGGCGTTCCCCACGCCGGCAGTCCACCCCAGTGTCCAGCTTGCCAGAACGGCAAGCGTTCGTTCGCCGATTTCAAGCTGCATCCGGCGACCACCGCCGCCATCGCCGCGATGGGCATCACAGCGCCCACCCCTGTCCAGTCGCAGGCCCTCCCCGCGCTCCTTGCCGGCAAGGACGTCATCGGGCAGGCACGGACCGGTTCCGGAAAGACCCTCGCCTTCGCCGTCCCCATCGTGGAGCGGTGCGTCCCGAACAGCCGTGGCGTTCAGGCGCTCGTCCTTGTCCCGACGCGGGAGCTGGCCGTTCAGGTCGGCGAGGTCGTCGGGCGGCTAGCCGCGGCCCGTCGCCTGCGGCTCTCCCTGCTCTTCGGCGGCCGGTCGCTCCGCCCCGAGGCCCAGGCCTTGGCGAGGGGTGTGGATATCGTCGTCGGTACACCGGGACGCACCCTCGACCATCTGCGCCAGGGGACCCTGTCCCTCGGCCAAGTGAAGCTCCTGGTGCTCGACGAGGGAGATGAGATGCTCGACCAGGGGTTCGCGCCTGACGTGGAACGCATCCTCTCGAAGACGCCTGCCGCCCGGCAGACCGCCATCTTCTCGGCAACGATACCCGCCTGGGTCGGCCAGATGGTGGCCCGCCACACGCGCAACCCCGTGCAAGTACGGATAGACACCGACGCTCAGTCGCCGCCCGAGATCCAGCACGTGGTCTATGAGGTCGAACCGGCGCGCAAGTTCGACGCCCTCTGCACCCTCCTCGACCAGCGGGGAGACGGTGCCATCCTCGTGTTCGGCCGCACCAAGCGAGGCGTACAGAAGCTCGCGCGCCAGCTCGGCGCGCTTGGCTACTCCGTCGTGGCCCTCCAAGGGAACCTCGGCCAGCAGGCCCGCCTCCGTGCCATGGCCGACTTCCGCGCCGGCGTCGTGCCCGTCATGGTCGCGACGAACGTCGCGGCGCGCGGACTCGACGTGGCGGACATAGACCAGGTCATCAACTACGAACTGCCGGAGTCCGAGAGGCTCTTTGTGCACCGCGTGGGCCGCACCGGCCGCATGGGGCGTGAGGGCCTCGCCATCACCTTCATCACGCCGGATGACAACACAAAGTGGCGTCAGATCGAGCGTGCGTTGGGACGCCGCTTCCTGCGTAAGAGTTGGCCCGGACAGCGGCCGGAGATTGGCGCGAACGGCGCCAGGACGGCTACCGTGCCTGCGGCTACCGTGCCTGCGGCATCGCCGCGGAGTCCGCGCCCATCCGATAGCAGGCCCTCTCATCGTTCACCGCTCCCCGTTCCCTGGGTCGGCGCTCCGCGAACCACTGTCCACCCTACACGATAGCCACTGCTGGAGATAGGTGCCGGTTGCCCGCAGGCTGAAGAGGCAGGGCTTCTTCTAAGCCTCGCTCCGCAGCGACTCCCAGAGATACGTAGCCGCGAGCGACCGCCACGGGCGCCACCGCTCCGCCATACGGTCGAGGTCGTCTGTGGAGATAGCGGGCTGTCCAAGCGCCCGCGCCGCCGCCTTCCGCAGACCGAGATCGCTGGCCGGGAATGCGTCCAGGTGGCCGTACACACGCATCGCCAGCATGTTCGCCGTCCACGGCCCGACCCCCGGCAGCGCCTGGAGCCGCTGGAGCAGCGTCGGCAGGTCGCTGGCGTCGTAGAGGTTCAGCGACCTGTCGGCCACGGCGCGTGCGAACAGCCGCATGGACGACGCCCGTGCCAGCGGGACTCCCACCTCGAAAATGTCAGCGACCGCTAGGCGCTCCGCCGATGGGAACAGGTAGCCGAGGCCGAACTCGCCGAGTCCTGGCACCGGCGTGCCGAACCGCTGCGCGATGCGGCCTGAGAGCGTGGACGCCGCCTGGACTGAGACCTGCTGCCCCAGGATGATGCGGATGGCGGTCTCGAATCGGTCCCAGGCGCCGGGGAGGGTGATGCTGGGTCTTTGGCAGATGAGCGGCGCCATCAAAGAGTCGCTGGAAAGGGAACCCCGGCCCTCGTACAGGTCCATGTCGAGGCCGAGCAGCCGCCGACAGCGGGCCACGTCGTCCACCAGGTTGGCGAACGTCGGCAGGTGCGCCACGACCTCCAGATTAGCGCCGTCGGATGCAGCGGAAACCTCGAACACTCCTGTGTAACCGCAGGTGTTCGTCACGCGGCGATAGACGCCTCCGTCCACCGACTCCACCTGCGGTGTCGCCCTCAGCGCCAGGAACCCGAGCATCGCGGGGAAGTCAAAACCGGACGGGTGCGGTATCCGCAGCCGCAGGCCGCCGTCGGCGACCAACCGGCTCACCGCCCGCCGTTTCGCCCGCAGCTCCACCGGAGAGAATCTGAACACCTCACGCATGACCCGGTTCATCTGGCGGACGCTCCGGAAGCCTGCCGCCTCCGCGATGGCGTCCACCGGCAGGTCGGACTCGTCCAGCAGCCGACGGGCGAAGTGCGCCCGCTTGGAGCGGGCCACCAGCGCCGGCGTCGCGCCGACATGCTCGGCAAACAGCCGACGGAGCTGCCGCGGGCTGATGCCGATACGCCGCCCAAGAGCCGTCTCGCCGCTATGGTCGAGCGCGCCGTCGCTGATGAGCATCAGCGCCTGCTTGACGACTCCAGGCGTGGCGCCATCGAGCAACTCGTTCTGCCGTCTGCCGGGGCGGCACTTGAGGCATGGCCGGTAGCCTGCCGCCTCGGCTGCCATGGCGGACGGGTAGGTCGAGCAGTTTGCAGGCAGCGGCCGCGCAACGCAGTCCGCCTGGCAGTAGATACCGGTCGTCGCGACCGCGTTCACCTCTCTACGGCTCAGGGCTAACGTGCTCATGGGACCCCTTTTGAAGGGGTGGTTGGTAGAAGAGTGGACAATTCCGGACATGATATACCCGCTGGTGAAAACGTGTCCGGTTGTGGCCAGGCTTGCACCTTTCTGGAGCCTATGTTTGACTCGGATTCACTAACCTAAGGTGGCACCAGATGCTCACACAACGCTACTACACGACTCGTTTGGAGAGCCCGGTGGGGGCCCCGACCCTCGTCGCCAGCGGCGCTGGGCTTCGCGCGGAGTTATGGCCCAGCGACACGGCTGAAGGTGTTTCCCTGCCACCGTACATCGTGGCCTCCGACTCCTATCCCGTTCTCCAGGCGGCGCGGAGGCAGCTTACCGAGTACTTCGCTGGTGGGCGGACCTCGTTCGACATCCCGCTCGACCTTCATGGCACCGATTTTCAGCGGAGGGTATGGCGTGCCCTCGCGTCCGTCCCGTATGGCCGCACCGCGACCTACGCCGAGCAGGCGGCGCGGATAGGCAGGCCCAGCGCGGTCAGGGTTGTGGGCGCGGCCAACGGCCGTAACCCGGTCTCCATCATCCTGCCCTGCCACCGCGTAGTGGGAAAAGATGGCGGGCTGGTCGGGTATGCCGCCGGACTCGGAGTGAAGCGGTGGCTGCTGGAGCACGAGCGGGCGAATGCGCACCGATTTGAGAATGTATAGAAAATCCGATGGCTCGGTGGAAATAGAACAGAGGCCGCCCCGGTCGGGCGGCCTCTGTCGTTCTACTGAGAAACTGCCTCTCGTTACTTTGCCAGCGTTGCCTCGACCGACAGGGCGACGTTGCCCTTGAGGGCCTGGGAGATGGGACAGCCGTCCTTGGCGCCCTCGGCGGCCTTCTTGAACGCCGCGTCGTCGGCGCCGGGCACCGTCCCCTTCACCTTGATGGTACTGGAGGTGACACGCCATCCGGCCTCGACCTTGTCGAAGGTCACGGCCACGCTGACCTCTAGCTTTTTGGGCGGCGTGCCCGCGCGGGCAAGCCCCGCCGACAGCGCCATCGCGTAGCAACTCGCGTGGGCCGAGGCCAGCAGCTCCTCTGGGCTGGTCTTGCCGCCGGAGGCCTCCGTGCGCGTCGCCCACGACACGGGCAACCTCTTGAACAGCCCGCTTGTCCCCGCTGTCACTACGCCATTGCCGGAGAGCAGGTCGCCCTCCCACGTCACTTCAGCAGTCCGTACCGCAGCCATGTCGCCTCCTCGTCAATGTTTCGTGTCACCGTACCGCGGAATAGTGCGGAAGGGCATCTTACCACACCCCGTCTGCGGCTTTGCAATCGGCTTGAGGCATACCTACCCCTATGCTAGCATGGCTCTATGGACCCCCGTTTCATCCGCAACTTCTGCATCATCGCGCACATAGACCACGGCAAGTCCACGCTTGCCGACCGTCTGCTCCAGCTCACGGGCGCTGTAAGCGACCGCGAGATGACCGAGCAGCACCTCGACTCCATGGACCTGGAGCGGGAGCGCGGCATCACCATCAAGGCGCACCCTGTCCGGCTCGACTACACCCCCGCCTCGGGTCAGCGATATCAGCTCAACCTGATAGACACCCCCGGCCATGTGGACTTCACGTACGAAGTCTCGCGCAGCCTCGCGGCTTGCGAGGGAGCGCTGCTGGTCGTGGACGCCTCACAGGGCATCCAGGCGCAGACGCTGGCTAACGTCTATCTCGCCCTGGAGCGCGACCTAGTCATCATCCCGGTGGTCAACAAGATCGACATGAAGGCAGCGGAGCCCGAGCGGGTGGCCGCCGAGGTCTGCCGCACCTTCGGGTTCCGCGACGATGAGGTCATCTTTGCCTCTGGCAAGGACGGCACGGGCGTGCCGCAGGTCCTGGAGGCCGTGGTCAACCGCGTGCCGATGCCCAAGAACAGGCCTGATGCCCCGTTGCGGGCGCTCATCTTTGACTCCCACTACGACCCCTACAAGGGCGTGGTGGCGTACGTGCGCGTCTTCGACGGTGCGGTGAAGGCCCACGACCGCATCCGCCTGATGGCGAAAGGCTCCCAGGGTGAGGCACAGGAGGTCGGCGTCTTTCGGCCCCAACAGATCGGCGTGGACGCGCTGTCGGCTGGAGAGGTGGGCTACATCGCCACGGGTCTGAAGGCCGTGGGCGACGCGCCGGTCGGCGACACGGTCACGCTCGTCCAGGGTGGCGCCGACGAACCGTTGGCGCCCTACCGACCCATGAAACCCATGGTCTTCGCGGGCTTCTATCCCTCGGACGGCGAAGAGTACGGGGAGCTGCGTGAGTCGCTGGAGAAGCTGCAGCTCAACGATGCGGCGCTGAGTTTCGAACCGGAGCAGTCCGTTGCTCTCGGGCCAGGCTTCCGATGCGGATTCCTCGGCCTGCTGCACATGGATGTCGTGCAGGAGCGGCTGGAGCGGGAGTACAACCTCAACCTGCTGGCCACCTCTCCCAGCGTCCAGTACAAGGTTACGCTCAATGACGGCACCGTCGTCGAGGTAGCCAATCCCGCCGAGATGCCCGAGCCACACACCATCTCGGAGATTGCCGAGCCGTGGCTGAACCTGACCATCCTCGCGCCAGACAGCTATATCGGACCAATCATGGAGCTGGTGAAGGCCCGCCGGGGCGAGTACAAACGCATGGAGTACATCCAATCGGTCGGCTTATCCGGTGGCGAAGGCGGCGGCCTCCAGGTCGCCCAGGGCATGCGCGTCCTTCTGGGGTACAAGGTGCCCCTCTCCGAGGTCCTGGTGGACTTCAACGACCAGCTCAAGTCCCGGACACAGGGCTACGCCTCCATGGACTACGACCTGGTCGGCTATGAAACCGGCAAGCTGGTGAAGCTGGATATCCTGGTCAACAGCGAGCCTGTGGACGCCCTCTCCATCATCGTCCACCGTGAGCGCGCCTTCGAGCAGGGGAGAGAGCTCGTCTTTAAGCTCAAGGAGTTGATACCGCGCCAGATGTTCGAGGTGCCTATCCAGGCGGCCATAGGCGGCAAGATACTCGCCCGCGAAACGATACGGGCCATCCGCAAGGACGTGCTCGCCAAATGCTACGGCGGCGACATCACGCGAAAGCGCAAGCTGCTGGAGAAGCAGGCCGAGGGCAAGAAGCGCATGCGGCGAGTCGGCCGCGTCGAGATCCCCCAAGAGGCCTTTCTCAGCATCTTGAAAGTGAGCCGGTAGGTAAAGCCCTTGCCCGCGTGTGCGGCCGGCGTTTGAACTTCGACCTGTGCTGTGGTGGCTGTTACTGGATAAAGGTTGAGGCGCACGTACAGGAAATCCCCCTCGGCGTCCACCTTAGCCTTCACCTCTTCCTTGCTGAGCAGGGTGAGGTTGGCGCCGGGCAGCTTCGGCACTGTTCGTGTCTCGAACCCCTCCAGCACGAGTACGATGTTCTGCGGGTCTGACAAGAGCCCATAGTCGGGGACGTTCTTCTCCACTAGTCCCCACTCTAGTGACAGCCGGACCAGGTCCACCTCGTCTGCCTCACTCAACTCCATCCCAGCCGCCTCTTCACCCTCCACGTACACGACATGTTCCACGCTGGCGTGGTAGGTGTACTGCTCTTCGCCTGCCTGGAGTACCAGTTCGAACCCTGGTGTGATGACCTGGGCATACGTCATGCCCTCTTCGGGAACACCTAGGGAGGCATCGGGCCATTCCACGGTCTCGACTGACGCAATCTTGACTATCTTCGGGTCGATGGCAAGTCGCGCTGCCAGGTCGTGCTGCGCCTTGAGGAAGAGGCCGACGAAGTCTCTCTGGTCGAAGACTCCTTCAGAGGCGACGCTACCCACGAAGCAAGCGTTGATGTTGTGGACGAAGTTGCACTCCTCAGGGTCAATGTCGGCGATGCTGGTGATAGGCGCCTGCTCTTCTTGAGGGGTGGACCAAGGGGTTGGGGTCGGCGCCGGCTCCTGCCGTGATGTCGGGGTCGTGCCGCCCTCCGCGACAGGTGTCACATTCACACCAGACGGCTGGGTGGCCACCCCCGACGTACATGCCGCTCCAATGAGGATGGCCGTCCCCAAGATGGTGCCCAAAGCGACTGTGATCCACTGGTTCGTTCTCATTTCTAAATGCTCCCAAGAAGCTCGTTCTCATGGTGCCGCCAGCCTGGAGTGTGCTCTATTGATACTGACGGAAGGAGGATAGAACTCGTTCCACCAACGCACAGCCGTTTTCCCTAGCTTGCGGCTGCCTTCGTTGACACTGCGGTGGCCGTCGCCTACCATGAACATGGCCGTGCTAGGCGGGGAGATAGCGGTGCCCTGTACTCGCAATCCGCTTTAGCGGGGCTGAACTCCCTCCAGAGGTCCGCCTTCGGAGGCCTCTTTCCTCGGATGTAGGTGTTGAGAGTTGGGTCCTACGCGGCGGAACCCTGTGAACCCCGTCAGGTCCGGAAGGAAGCAGCGGTAAGCAGTGTGTTTCGGGTGCCGTGGGTTCGCCTGACTTGAGCCGAATCTTAGGGAATGTTTTCGGATAGGATCGAAGCGGGGGTGCACGGCCGTCTCTTTGTCGCAGAGGTGCCCTCGACGCTGGAGAACAAGCCCATCCCACATGCCGCGCCCTCGCGTCTCCCTAGGGCCAAGAAGTCGCTGGGGCAGCACTTCCTGGTGGACAGGGGTGTCCTGCGCCGTATCGTCGAGGCCGCCGACCTCTCGCCGGCCGATGTGGTCGTGGAGATTGGGCCAGGTCAAGGCCTGTTGACGCGCGAGCTTGCGGCCCAGGCGGGCCGCGTGATTGCCGTCGAGTTGGACGATGCTCTGGCAGCCAGGCTGATGGAGGAGTTCAAGAGCCAGCCTCACGTCTCGGTTATCCACGCCGATGCGAGGGAAGTGGATATCGAGGCGCTCGTAGAGCCGGGCACACCCTTTAAGCTCGTGGCCAACCTGCCGTACTACGCTGCGTCGCCCATCATCCGGCGTTTCCTCCGTGCGACCCATAAGCCCTCGCTCATGGTGGTCATGGTGCAGCGTGAGGTAGCGCGGGAGATGGCCGCGCAGCCGGACGAGATGGGGTTCCTTTCGCTGACGACCCAGCTCTACGCTAAGCCGCGCCTCGTTTGCACTGTGCCCCCCGGCGCATTCCGTCCTCGCCCAAAGGTGGCCTCGGCGGTGCTCCGCCTGGACACCCTGCCCCGCCTCGCGCTGGACGTGGACCACGAAGAACGGTTCATAGAAATGGTCAGAGCGGGCTTCAGCGCGCCGCGCAAACAGCTCCACAACTGCATCCGAAAAGGGCTTGACCTGCCGCCGGATGCGGTCGGCAAGATGCTGGCCGAGGCGGGCGTCGAGCCCACTCGCCGCGCCGAGACGCTCTCGATGGCCGAGTGGGGGGCACTGTACCGCGCATTCAAACGCCTCGGACCCGCAGGGTAGGGGATGGCTGTGTTGACGGTCAAGGCCTACGCCAAGGTGAACCTCACGCTGGAGGTGCTGGGGCGCCGCGACGACGGCTACCACGACATCGTCTCTATCATGCAGACGGTGGACCTGGCTGACACCCTGACGCTTGAAGATTCGGACGGCATCACGTTGGAGTGCGACGACCCCACGCTGGCGGGGGCGGACAACCTGGCGCTCAAGGCCGCCCGGCTGCTCGCCGATGAGACTGGAGCGAAGCGCGGCGTACGCATCACCTTGCGCAAGGGCGTCCCGGTGGCCGCCGGTTTGGGGGGTGGCAGCGCCGACGCCGCGGCAGTCCTCCTTGGCCTCGACCGCCTCTGGAAACTGAAGCTGCCGCCTGAGCGGCTGTCGTCGTTGGCGGCCAAGCTCGGCTCCGACGTCCCGTTCTTCCTGCACGGCGGCACTGCGATGGTGCAGGGCAGGGGCGAGGTCGTGCGGCCCATGCCGCCTGCCGACATCAAGTGGCTTGTCGTCCTTACTCCCGCCATCAACATCCCATCCAAGACTGCTGCCCTGTATGCGCGGCTCACACAAGGCGACTACACCCGAGGGATGCTGACCCGCAAGCTGGAGGCGCGCATCCGCGGTGGTGGCGACGTGCCCGCGCAGTTCCTCTACAACGCCTTCGATGCGGTGGCCCTCGTGGCCTTCTCAGGCCTGGAGGCCTACTGGAAAGCCTTTGAGTCCCTGGGCGCGCGTGAGGTGCATCTGGCTGGGGCCGGCCCCTCCATCTTCGCTCTTGTGCCGCAGAAAGAGGTCGGCACCGCGCTCGTGCTGCTGCTTCGCCACCGTGGATGGCAGGCCTACCTCGCCGCCCCAGCCCGTGCCCTAGAAAGCCAGCCGTGACCGCCGTCTTCGTCGGGCTCTACCTCGGCTTGCTCATGGCGTCAGTGTTCATCAGCCTCGGCGCCATCATGCTGTTCATGTACGTCAAGTCCCCCACGCCCACCTTCAGCGCCCTCTCCCGCCGGATGGCGCCGTCCAAGATGGTCATGGGGGGCATCATGTTCGCCTACCCCTTCTGGTCCATCCTCGGCATCCTGGCAGGCTTCATGTACTGGAGCTTCTCCGGTGCGGCCCCTGGGCGGTGGCTCGCCAGCCCCAACGGCGCCTACACGGCAGCGGTCATCATCTTCGCGGTGATGGCCACTCTGCCGCTGCTCCTCGTGCTCAAGCGCGTCGCCCCGGGTGTGCTGGCCGTGGCCCTGGTCTTCGCCGGCCTCTACGGCTGGGCTTTGCCCTACTTCGCCGAATAAGGCCGCTGCCCCGCGGCAGACCTGATACAATTGTTCGACTTTTCTTCTGGCAAAGTGTGAGATGACCTTATTCGACCCAACGGTTCCCCCCCAGGACGAGGTCTGGGTCTCGCTCGACCTGGAAACGACCGGCCTTTCCCCCGATGCCGACGACATCATCGAGGTGGGCGCGGTCAAGTTCCAGGGTAAGCGGGTGCTGGACACGTTCGAGACCTTCGTGAACCCGCACCGTCGTCTGAGCGACTTCATCAAGCGGTACACAGGTATCCAACAGGCCGACGTGGACGGCGCCCCGCCGTTCTCGGTGGTATCGCCCAAACTGGCGGCCTTCGTCGGCGCCGCGCCGGTCGTCGGCCACAACGTCGGCTTCGATTTCGGCTTCCTGGCCGCCAAGGGGCTGCGTTTCCACAACACCCGCTCCGACACCTGGGACATGGCGTACGTGCTCCTCCCCCAAGCGCCTGAGTATTCGCTCTCCAAGGTGTCCGCGCAGCTGAAGGTCGCCCACCCGAGGCCGCACCGTGCCCTCGATGACGCCCAAGTGACCAAAGACCTGTTTCTCAAACTCACCGAGGAGTTTGGGCGCCTGGACATATTCGCGCTGGCGGAGATGGAGCGGCTGGCGTCGCGCTCGTCCTGGGTGTTGGACTACCAGCTTCGGCAGATGATGAAACAGAGATTGGCCGCGCGCGCCAGGCCAAGGGAGCCGGGCGGCGAGAGTGATATAGGCGCGGCAGCCGGGTTTGACGTCCGCGACATCAAACGGCGCGTCCCCTACACGCAGCCTTTGCGGGTAAACCAGTCCAACGCCAGGCTGGACGCCGATTTCGTGGCCTCCCTGTTCAGCGATGGTGGCCCGCTGGCCAAGGCGATGCCCGGCTTCGAGCACAGGTCGCAGCAGGTCGCGATGGCCCGCGCCGTCGCCCAGGTTGTGGACTCCGGCGGCAGACTCATCGTGGAGGCGGGCACGGGCGTCGGCAAGTCGCTCTCCTACCTGTTGCCTTCGGTGCTTTACGCCCTGGCCGCGGGCAAGCGAGTCGTGGTCTCCACCGACACCATCAACCTCCAGGAGCAGCTCCTGAAGAAGGACGTGCCGCTGCTGGTTAAGGTGCTGCAGGGCCTGTCCGGAGTGGCGGTGGACGACCTACGGTTCGCCCAGCTCAAGGGACGCGCCAACTACCTGTGCCTCAAACGCTTCACCCACATGCGCGGCGGCGAGGTCGTCACCGACAGCGAGGCGCGGCTGCTGGCGAAAGTGCTCGTCTGGCTAGGTGCCACGGCGACAGGCGACCGGAGCGAACTTAACCTGTCCGACCGTGGCTCCGGCGCGATTTGGACACGGCTCTCGGCTCAAGGCGCCCGAGACTGCGACGGTGTGGGAGGCTTCTGCTTCCTGCGCGCGGCCAGGGACAGGGCAGGCGGCGCTCACCTCCTCATCGTCAACCATGCCCTGCTTATGGCCGACCTCAGCGCGGATGGCGCCCTACTGCCCAAGTACGACGTACTCATCGTGGACGAGGCCCACAACCTGGAGGAGGAGGCGACGCGGCACCTCGGCTTCGAGGTCTCCCAGGTCACTATCGAAGACCACCTCCAGTCCATCGGCGGCGACGGCGGGCTGATGCGGTCGGCGGTCGCAGCCTTCCGCACCTCGAAGGCGGCCGCAACCCGCGTCCCGACAGTGCAGGAGTTAGCCGCCGAAGCCACCTCAGAACTGCCCCGTCTCCGCGAGGCAATGGCTGCGATGTTCAGGGCCGTCTCCATCGGCGTGGCCGCTGAAGCGTCGGGCCACGGCCAGGACCAACGCGTGACCGCGTCCACCAGGTCACGCAAGGAGTGGTCCCAGGTGGAGGTCCTCTGGGAGAATGCGGACGTTCTGCTGGCGGACATAGGCAAGCAGGTCGCGAGATTGGAGTCGTCCCTGGATGGTCTGGAGCAAGCTGGCCTAGCTGACTACGAAGGCCTGCTTCTGGAGGTCGCGGCGGCGTCCGAGACGAACACGGAGCTCCGCCAGCACCTCGCCCAGTTCGTCTCCAGGCCGGAGAAGGACGGGGTCTATTGGGTGTCCAACTCCCCGCGCGGCGACTACATGACCCTCCACATGGCGCCTCTGAATGTTGGGGAGCACCTTGAGAAACGGCTCTACTCCGAGAAACGGGCCGTGGTGTTGACCAGCGCGACACTCGCCGCCAACGGAGCTTTCACCCACGTGCGCGAACGCACGGGCTTCGCCGACGCCGAGGAACTCCTGCTCGGGTCGCCCTTCGACTACCCCAGCGCGGCCCTGCTGTGCGTGCCCAAGGACATGCCGGAGCCCAGCGCCTGGGCCTACCAGGCGGCGCTGGAGCAGGCTATCATGGACGCCGCGGCGACCGCCGGAGGGCGGACGATGGCCCTGTTCACCTCCTACGCCTCGCTCCAGGCCACCGCCGGCGCCGTTCGCGCCAACCTGGAGGCCAAGGGTCTGACCGTGTTGGCGCAGGGCGCTGACGGTACGCCGCATCAGATCGTCCGCAGCTATCTAGGGAACCCGAACTCGGTCATCCTCGGCACCGCCAGCTTCTGGGAGGGGGTGGACCTGTCTGCGGAGTCGCTGAAGGTGCTCCTGCTGGCGCGGCTGCCCTTCAACGTGCCGACCGAGCCGGTCTTCGCGGCCCGGTCGGAACTCTTCGAGGACCCATTCAACCAGTATGCAGTCCCCCAGGCCATCCTCCGTCTGCGCCAGGGGTTCGGCCGCCTCATCCGCAGCAAGTCAGACAAGGGCGTCGTGGTCATCATGGACAGCCGTGTCCTCTCCAAGCGGTACGGCAAGGCGTTCCTCGACTCGCTCCCGCCCAGCACGTTCAAGACGTGCCAACTCAATGAACTGCCGAAGCTCATCAAGGGCTGGGTCGGGCGCTAGCCGTGCGCATCGCCGTGGACGGGCCGCTCGACCTGCAGGCTACGCTGGAGAGCGGACAGGCGTTCCGCTGGCGGCGCGAGGACGGCTGGTACGGCGGCGTGGTCTTTAGCAATGCCGTGCTGCTGCGGCGGACGGCGCGCGGCATCGAGTTCCGCTCCACGCCAGAGGACGAAGAAGCCCTTGCTGAACACCTTGTTGACTACCTGGGCCTGTCCGACGACCTGGACGCCATCTACCGTTCCATCGCCGTGGACGAGCACCTGAAGGCAGCTATCCGGCGATATCGCGGCATGCGCATCCTGCGCCAAGACCCCTGGGAATGCCTCGTTTCCTTCATCTGCTCTGCCTGGTCCAATGTGCATCGCGTCAGCGGCAACATCGAGGCCATCGCCTCCCGCTTCGGCGAGCCCGTTCACCAGGACGGCGGCACCCGACATGCCTTCCCATCTCCCAATGAGCTAGCGGCTGCTGATGAAGCCGCTCTGCGCATACTAGGACTGGGTTTCCGCGCCAAGTACGTACCGCATACCGCGGAACTGGTCGCCAGCGGCGAAGTCAATCTACTGACGCTGCGCGAGGCGTCGTATGACGACGCGCTGAGAGTGGTGTTGTCGCTTCCCGGCGTCGGCGACAAGGTCGCCAACTGCGTCCTGCTGTTTTCTCTCGACAAACGCGAGGCGTTCCCCGTGGACGTCTGGATCCAGCGGGTGCTGTGCGACTTGTACTTGGGCGGAGCCGGACGGAAGATGTCCACCAGAACGCTCCGCCTTTGGGCACAGGACCACTTCGGCCCCTACGCCGGCTACGCCAACCACTACCTCTTCCATGACCGCCGCCTCGCCGCGAGGTAGGCCCGCGGCCCCGCCAGTGGGAGTGGTTGGCCTACTGAATGGTGAGACCGCTGTCTATGGAGAGGCTGGCACCGTTGACATAAGAGGCCTTGCCGGAGCATAGCCAGACGACGGCGCGGGCGACTTCGTCCGGCTTGGCCTCGCGGCCCAGCGGGTGTCCCTGGCGGACCTGCCGGCGCTTCGGCGTATCCACCCCGTACAGCCGGTCGAACATGGGGGTCGCCACACCACCGGGGCAGACCGCGTTGACGCGGATGCCTTCCTTGGCGTACTCCAGCGCCGCCGCCTTCGTCAGCCCCAGCACGCCGTGCTTGCTTGCCGTGTAGGCCGTGAACGTCGGCGTGCCGATGAGGCCGTTGGCGGAGGCGACGTTGACGATGCTCCCGCCGCCCGTTTTGAGCATAGCCAGGATCTCCTGCTTCGTGCACAACCACGCGCCGGTGAGGTTGACAGCCATCACCGTGTCCCAGTCCGCCTCGGAAACCTCGTGAATGAGCCTGCGCTCCCCCTCGAAGCCTGCGTTGTTACAGGCGCAGTCCAGCCTCCCGTACGCCTTCACGGCGCGGTCCACCAGCGCCGCCACCTGGTCAGGCTGAGAGACGTCGCACCGGACGAACGTCGCCTCGCCGCCGGCCTTCCGGATGGCGGCCACCGTCTGGTTGCCCGCCTTCTCGCCCCGTGCCGCTACGACGACCTTCGCTCCCTCGCGGGCCATCGCCTCCGCCGTCGCGCGGCCGATGCCCATGCTCCCGCCCGTTACGATAGCGACCTTGTTTTGGAGGAGTCCCGTCACTGTTCCCTGCCTGCCTACCGCGCGACGGCTGCGCCGTCGAGAAGAAGGGCACTCCCGTTCACGTATGACGACCTGGCAGAGCACAGCCAGACCACCGGCTCGGCGACCTCCTCCGGCGTTCCTTCCCGGCCGATGGGGCGTCGTGCGTTGATCGCCTCCCTCGACAGGGGGCTAGCGGCCACGATTCGGTTCAGCATCTCCGTCGTCGTCCCCGCCGGGCACACAGCATTGATGCGGATGCCGTCCTTGGCATACTCCAGCGCCGCCGCCTTGGTCAGCCCGATGACTGCCCACTTGCTCGCGGCGTACGCAGCATAGAAAGAAGACCCGACGACTCCAGCATTCGAGGACATATTGACGATGACCCCGCCGCCCTGTTTGACCATCTGGGGCAACTCGTACTTCATGCTGAGCCAGACGCCTTTGAGGTTCACGTCCATGACCTCGTCCCACACCTCGACGGGCAGGTCCGCGATACGGAACCTGGATCCTTCGAAGCCAGCGTTGTTGAAGGCGCAGTCGAGCCTGCCATAAGTCTCGACGGTCGCCCTGACCAGCGCCTCTATCTCTTGCGGCCTGGTCACGTCACAGCGCACGAACACCGCCTCGCCGCCCTTCTTTCGGATTGCCTCAACCGTCTCGTGCCCGGCCTCTTCCCCGCGCGCCGAGACGACCACTTTCGCACCTTCGCGTGCCATCGCCAGCGCGGTCGCGCGTCCGAGGCCCTTGTTGCCGCCGGTGATGAGAGCGACTTTGTCCTGGAGGAGTCCTACCATCCGGTACTATTGCGCGGTGAACGTGCCGTCCACCACCATCGGATGGCCGTGCACGAACGACGCCGCATCGCTGCACAGCCAGACCACCGCCTCCGCGATCTCCTCCGGCTGCCCGTAGCGGCCCAGTGGCACCGTCTTTAGCATCTCCTCTTTGCTTCCTGGGAACTGGTCCCAGTACTTCTGGTTCAGTGGCGTCTCGAAGATGCCTGGGCAGACCGCGTTGACACGGATGCCCTTGCGGGCGTACTCCAGCGCCGCCGTCTTCGTCAGCCCCAGGACGCCGTGCTTGCTCGCCACATAGGCCGACAGCCCGCCCATGGCCACCAGCCCCACGATGGAGGCCGTGTTCACGATGCAGCCGCCGCCCTGCCTGAGCATCTGTGGGATTTCGTACTTCATCCCCAGCCACACGCTCTTGAGGTTGATGGCGATGGTCCGGTCGAACTCATCCTCGGTGTACTCGTCGGTGGTCTTCCCGAGGCCGCCGATGCCGGCGTTGTTGAAGGCGCAGTCCAGCCGCTTGTACTTCTTCACCGTCGCCTTGACCATGGCCTCCACCTCAGCCGCCTTCGAGACGTCCGTCTTGATGGCGATGGCGTCGCCGCCCGTATCCTCGATCAGGTGCGCCGTCTGCTCGGCGGTCTGCAGGTTGATGTCCGCACACACCACCTTCGCGCCGTCGCGGGCGAACAGCAGCGACGTCGCGCGGCCGAACCCCGACCCCGCGCCGGTCACAAGGGCTACTTTCCCTTCGAACTCTCCTGCCATGAGACCCTCCTCAGAATCTGGCTTTCTATTTCAAGCTGTTACTGCGCAGTCCAGGCACCGTCAACGACCATCGTGTGGCCGTGGACGAACGAGGCCGCGTCCGAGCACAGCCAGACCACCACCTCGGCGATCTCCGGTGTCTGCCCGTAGCGGCCAAGGGGCGTCCGAGCGATGTTGCGCGCCACCAAGTCCGGGTTGATCTTCGCATAACGTATGTTCATCGGCGTCTCGATGACGCCGGGGCAGATGGCGTTGACGCGCACGCCGTGTTTCGCGTACTCCAGCGATGCCGTCCGCGTCAGCCCGACGACGCCGTGCTTGCTCGCCACGTAGGCCGCCGACCCTTCGATGCCCGTCACCCCCATGATGGACGAGGTGTTCACGATGCAACCGCCGCCGTTCTTGAGCATCTGCGGTATTTCGTACTTGATGCACAGCCAGACGCCCTTGAGGTTGATGGCGATAGTGCGGTCGAAGTCCTCCTCCTTGTGGAGGTCTATAGGGGTGCCCATGCTACCCACGCCGGCGTTGTTGAAGGCGCAGTCCAGCCGACGGTACTTCTTGACGGCTGCACCGACTGCCGTCTCGACCTCGGCCGCTTTCGACACGTCGGCTTTCACCGCGACGGCCTGGCCGCCACCCTTCTCGATAGTGTTTGCAGTCTCCTCCGCCGAGGCGGCGTTGAGGTCCACCACCACAACCTTCGCACCCTCGCGGGCGAACGCCAGCGCCGTCGTCTGGCCGATGCCGGAGCCGCCTCCGGTCACCAGCGCGACCCTCCCCTCGAACTCCCTCATAGTCTTCGCCATCTGTCCTCTTGCCTTCCCCAACAGCAATCGTATCGCCCTATCGTCAGGGCACCGTGAGCACCAGCTTGCCGAAGAAGTCCAGCTTCTCCATCTCCTCATGGGCCTTGCGCGTCTCTTCCAGCGGATAAGTTGCATGGACGACGCCCTTGATGACGCCCTTACCTGCTACATCCACGATCTGCCGCAGGTCTCCATTCCGACCCATAAAAACGCCGAAGACTGTCTGGTGGCGTAAGAACATCAATCCCATCTGCAACTCGACCTTATACCCGCTCGTGACGCCGCAGATGCCATAGCGCCCGCCGACCGCCAGCGATGCTGTGGCATAGGGCCATGCGTCGGCGCCCACGTGGTCCACCACCACCTCCACCCCCCGCCCGCCCGTCAGCGACTTCACTCGCTCGGCCACATCCTCCGTCTTGTAGTTCACCACCTCGTCCGCGCCCAGTTCCTTCGCCCGCCTTGCCTTCTCGTCGGAGCTCGTGGTGGCGATGACCCGGGCGCCGATCACTCTCTTCGCCACCTGGATGGCTGCCGTGCCCACGCCGCTTGAGGCCGACAGGATGAGCGCCGTCTCCCACGGCTTGAGGGCCGCACGTCGCAGGAGGATGGACCAGCATGGCAGGAACACCGTGGGGAGCGATGCGGCCTGGACATACGACAGCGACGCGGGGAGCGGCATCGCGTTGACGGCAGGCGCCTTCGCGTACTCGGCGTACCCCCCGCTCTTCGTGGAGCCAATCATCCCCGGCGCCACGCACAATTCCGTCTCGCCGGAAACACACGCCCGGCATTGACCGCATGTGATTCGTGGATTCACCACCACCCGGTCGCCAGGCTTCAGCGAGGTGACCGCGCTACCCACTTCGGCCACGTCGCCCGCGATGTCGCCGCCCAGGATATGTGGCCCCGCTGTCTTGATGCGCGTCCCGCGGACGCCCGCGCGGGTGAACAGGTCCAGCCGGTTGAGGGCGCAGGCCCGCACCCGTATCTTCACATCGTTGGGGCCGATGGCTGGCTCTGGCAGGTCGCCGTAGGTAAGCACCTCCGGCCCACCGTGCTGCGTGAGATAGACTGCCTTCACTTAGCGGCCTCTACCAGCGGTCTGACCTCATTGGCGAACCGCTCCATCCTCGCCAGCGTCTCGTCGAGCTCCTTCGACATCAGGTTGAACAGGAAGTGCTTCACCCCTTCCTCCGCGAAAGCGTTGAAGTCGCCCGCGATCTGTTTTGCCGAACCGGTGAACATACGCCGCTTCCCCGCTGCGTCCTTCTCCACCTCGAGCTCGTTGTACCATCCGGTGGCGTATGCGACGCCGACCGCCGACGGGTCGCGGCCAGCCTCCTGGGCGTGTTTGCGTACCTGGGCCAGGGATGTTCGCAGTTGCTTCGGCGTGGCGACGGGGTACTCTGGATTGCTCCCGATGGGGTACCAGCAGTCGGCGAAGCGGCCAGCCCTTCGCAAAGCTGGAGGGCTTTCCCCCCCGATCCAGATGGGCGGCGTCGGTTTCTGGACCGGCTTCGGCTCGAAGGCGATGCCAGAGAACTTGCAGAACTCGCCCTCGAACGAAGGCGACTTGGCCGTCCATAGCTCCTTGAAGGCGCGCAGGTACTCGTCGGTGACGGCGCCCCGCCGCTCGTAAGGCGGCGCCTGCACCGCCTCGAACTCCTCCCGCATCCATCCCGCGCCGCAGCCGACGACCAGCCGCCCGCGCGACAAGACGTCGAGCGAGGCGAGAATCTTCGCGGTGTGGACCGGGCTCCGGTACGGCACAACCATCACCGAGGTGAGCAGCTTCACGTGGCTCGTCACGCCCGCCAGGAATGTAAGCGCCGTAAGCTGTTCGAGACACTGGTCCCGCTCGTCCTTGTCGCCCGGGTACGCTCCCGTTGCGGAGTATGGATACTGGGAAGCGATGCGGCGGGGGATGACGATGTGGTCGGATACCGAGACGAAGTCGAACCCCAGCATTTCCGCCCGTTTGGCGATGGCCAGTAAGCCATCGCGGGTGGCTAGCGGGCCACGGGTTGGGATGATTGCTCCGAACTTGGGCACCAGGCACCTCCGTAAGCTAGACCCTGCCGCGCTTCACACTACTGGCGGGCAGGGGCCTTGTCAACGGCACCCGGCTTTGAGGAATCAGAAAACCACTTGACACACCCGAACGTCAGTGCTAGATTATGCCAGAACATTCGTGCGCTGGAGATGACACAAAGGAGAGGGATATGAAAACGAAGCTGTCGCCCAAACAGGACAAGATGCTCTCCTTCATCAAAGGTTTCTTGGAGGAGCATCAGTATCCGCCTACCGTGCGGGACATCCAGGCGGGCTGCGACATCAGCTCTACCTCGGTGGTGGACTACAACTTGCGCATCCTCCAGCGCGAAGGTTATCTGCGCCGCTTCGCTGAGGTGTCACGCGGCATCGAGCTACTAGGCTCCTACCGCCCCAAGCGCGACCTCGTCCTCGTCCCCATCGTGGGCAACATCGCCGCGGGCGAGCCGCTGCCCATCCCGGACTCCGATTCCCTCCATACCGACGAGCACGACACGATTGACCTGCCTCCGTTCCTCACCAAGGGCAAGCCCAATGTCTTCGCTCTCAGAGTGAAGGGCACCTCCATGATTGACGCCCTGGTCGCGGACGGCGACCTCGTCCTGTTGGAGCCGGCCCAGAAGGCCGAGAACGGCGAGATGGTGGCGGCCCGGCTCCACGACAACAATGAAGTCACCCTCAAACACTTCTTCGTCGAGAACGGCATGGTCAGGCTTCAGCCAGCCAACCCCCTCATGGGCCCCATCTTTGTTGCTGCCAACAAAGTCTCCGTGCAGGGCAGGGTCGTCGGCGTCGTCCGCACGGTTTGACTCAAGGCCCGTTGACCAGACCTCTGTGTGGCAGTAACATACGCCCGTAAGCTACCGCCGAGCGTCCCGGCAGCGCTGGGACAATCTAGTCGGGGTGGGGGTAGGCGAATATGCCACGTATCGGGGCGATTGAGCTAGTCATCATCCTTGTCATCGTCCTCATGGTTTTCGGCGCTGGAAAGTTGCCGGAGATAGGGAGTGCCCTGGGTAAGTCCATTGGTAACTTCCGCAAGGGTGCGGCAGGCAAGCTCGAAGAGCAGGAAAAGACCCACAAGGTAAAGTAGACGTAAACGGCTTAGTCAGGGTCTGACACTAGGAAACGAGAAGGGGCCCCTGGTCAACCCAGGGGCCCCTCGATTTCTGTGCGAGTTCCTCCAGCCCTACGCATCACCCTCCAACTGTGTCCTGAGCGCACGCCGCTTCTTCCGGGTGCCTAGCCAGACCAGCCAGATACTCACCTCGTACAACACGATGATGGGTACGGCTACGAGGGTCTGGTTGATGGGGTCGAAGGTCGGTGTGATGATTGCGCCCACAACGAAAGCCAGAAGAAATGCCCATCGCCGCTGCCTCGCGAGGAATTTGTAGCTCACGATGCCGATCTTCGAAAGGAAGAACAACACCAGCGGCATCTCGAAGATGATTCCCATCCATAGCAGCAGTGTAATCATCAGATTGATATAGCTGCCGATGCGGATGAGTGGCACCGCCACATCGCTCCCGTAATGGAGCAAGAAGTTGATGGCGGGCGGGAAGAGGACCTTGTAACCGAACGCCGCGCCGGCCAAGAACGAAAGAATACTGGCCGGAATCAACGTGAACAGATACCGCCGCTCGGTGCGCGTCAGCCCCGGCGCGACGAACATAACGAACTGGTACAGGATGAACGGAATCGAGGCCGCCAGGCCGGTGTAGAGCGACACCTTCATCGCCACGCCGATGTACTCCGTCAGCTCGGTGAACACCGGTTTGCCGTTGGGGAGGTCCGCGAAGCCCTTGGCAGGCCCCAGCAGCAGACGGATGATTTGCTCGTTGAAAACGAATGCAGCGACGGTGAAGACGAAGAGCACGGCGATGCTCCAGAAGAGCCGCCGCCGTAGCTCCAGGATATGCTGCCTGAGGGAGAGTGGTCTGTTCTTCACGCCTGGCCGGAGGGGGGCGTCTCGCCTTCAGGCGCTCGGGGTTGGCCTCCGTGCTGAAAGGGCACAGGGCCGCCTCCGTTAACGCTGGTCGCGGGTGAGCTGCCGTTGGCGTTCGCGGCGGCTGGGTCGCGTTTCTCGGGCGCACGGTCCTCCAAGCCTTTGGTGACTTCCTCCTCTGCCTCGACGACCATGTCGGACAGGTTGGAGGTGGAGCGGCGGATGTCGCTGAAGGTCTTGCCCATCTTGCGGCTCATGCCGATCATCCGCGACGGCCCAACCACGAGAAAGCCGATGAGAAGGATAACCAGGATTTCCATGCCGCCCATGCCGAAGATATTCATGGTTTCGCAGCGTCCAGTCTGCCGGCGAGAGCGCACCCGCCACACTCCGCTGGCACCGCCCAGCCCGGCCGCATCGGCTCGGCGATACCGATCTGCTCCAGCAGGTCCGCCAGTCTGCAAACCGGCAAGCCGACGACGTTGAGATAGCAGCCCGCGACCTCCTGTGCAGGGTGGAACCCGGCGTGTTGGATGGCGTAGGCTCCAGCCTTGTCCAGCGGGTCTCCTGAGGCGACATAGGCCGCCAACTCGGCGTCGCTGTACCGCCGCATGGCGACCTCAGTAGCCGTCGTGGACGAGCGTTCGGCCTTCGAGGCCGAGTCCAACACTATCAAGCCCGTGATGACCCGGTGCGTGCGTCCACGCAGCCGGATGAGCATATCCGTGGCCTCCGCAGCGTCCGCGGGCTTGCCCAGGACCTGCCCGTCCAACACCACAACCGTGTCTGCCCCAACGACCAACGCGTCCTGCCAGGCGGACCCCGTCTGCGTGGCCTTCGCCCGCGACACACGCAAGGCGTACTCCTCAGCGGCCTCGCCCGTTTCAGGACGCCCCTCGGCCACCATCGGGCGTTCCCAGACCATCGGCACGAAATAGGCCGCCGTCAACTCGCGCCGCCTGGGTGAACTGGAGGCCAACACCAGCGTCCGCTTGTCCACCGCGGTCTTGGCGGTCGTAGGCGTTCTGCCATTCGTGCGCTTCAACATGACCGTATTGTAGCCCATCGTGCTAGCCACCCACCGCGCGGACAAGCCGCAGCGTGGACAGGCACTCCACATGGTGCGTCTGCGGGAACATGTCCACCGGCTCGACCCACTCGACGTTGTAGCCGCCGCGCACGAGCAGCGTCAGGTCCCTGGCCGCCGTCTCCGGGTCGCAGGACACATAGACCACCCTAGCAGGGGCCAGACGCACGGCAGCCTCGATGGCTGCGGGATGGCACCCTGTGCGCGGCGGGTCGAGGATGACCGCGTCGGGCGCCTTTGCAAAGGTGCCAAGCACGTCCTCGGTCTTGCCAAGCAGGAACTCCACATTCTCGATCCCCAGGGTGTTGACCGCGGCATCCTTGACCGCCGCCGTCGACTCCTCGATGGCGATGACCCGCCCCACATGCGGGGCTACCAGGGCCGAGAACGTGCCTACTCCTGCATAGGCGTCCACGACCGTCTGGGATCCGTCAGCGGCAATGCGCTCGAGTACAAGGCTGGCCAGCTGCTCCGCCTGGGCCGTGTTGACCTGGAAGAACGACGGCGAAGCGATGCGGAACAACTTGTCCAGCAACTGTTCCCGGTAGTGCGTCTGGCCGGTCAGCAGCGGGATGTCTTTGTTGGCCAGTCTGGGCTGCACCAGCCACTCGCCGGTATTGATGCCGTAGCGGATGGAGAGTTGTGTTGTCTCGCTGCAGCAGCCCTGGAGCTTGGTCAGGGCCTCGTTGATCCAAGGGTGCATGAGCATGCACTCGTCAACGCGCACCCACCGACGCGTGACGCGGTTCACATAGCCCAGTTGCCCGCTCTGCTTGACAGTGAAGCGGCCATGATTGCGGTAGCCGAACTCCTGCGGGCTGGGCAGCGTCTCCGCCACTGCGACACCCGCCAACTCAGGCCGGGCCGCCAGCGCCTGGGCAACCTGTTCCCGTTTGAGTAGAAGCTGGTGGGAGTAGGCGATGTGCTGCCAGTCGCAGCCGCTGCACGGCCCATAGTAGGGGCACGGCGTCGGCACCCGGTGCGGCGACGGCTCGATGACCTCCACCACGCTCACTGCGGCCTGCCACCGCTTGCGGTGTTTGAACCGGTGCACCGCTGCCACCACCACCTCGCCTGGGATGCCGCCGAACACACTGACCCGCTCGCCCTCCAGCGTGGCATAGGTCGAGCCGTCCGGTCCCATCCCTTCCAAGGTGAGGCGGACCCGCTCATCCGTCGTTACCGTCTTCTGTTCTGTCTCAGGCAACATCTGGTGGAATAGGCTCCTTGGGTAAAGGGTACTCGCTGATGGAAGGCCTGTCGAACCGGCGGCACTCATCTGGTATCATCGTCCCAAGCTACCCTTGTTGGAGGGGACGTGGTCGTTCAGCGAAGGTTGCCAGAATGGCTAAAGGTCCGGGCGCCTGGCGGGCCAAACTACATCGAGCTTCAAGGCCTCCTGCGCGGCGCCAGCCTCCACACCGTCTGCGAGGAGGCCCGCTGCCCCAACATCGGTACCTGTTGGGAGCGCCGCACCGCCACTTTCATGATCCTGGGCGACATCTGCACCCGCGCCTGTGCCTACTGCGCTGTCACCAGCGGCAGGCCCACTGGCCTCGACCTCAATGAGCCTGTCCGCCTCGCCGAGACCGTCGAACGGATGGGGCTGCGCTACGCCGTAATCACCTCCGTCAACCGCGACGACCTTCCCGACGGCGGCGCCTTCATCTTCGCCCAGTGCATCCACCAGGTCAGGAAGCGCCTGCCGGACTGCAAGGTCGAGGTGCTTATACCCGACTTCTGCGGCAACTGGGATGCTCTTACGCGGTTGATGGACGCCAAACCCGACACGCTGAACCACAACATCGAGACGGTGCGCCGCGTCTTCCACCGCGTGCGGCGCAAGGGCGACTACGACCGTTCCCTCGAACTCCTCGCCCGCGCCAAGGCGATGGCCCCCGGCGGCGTCACCAAGTCCGGCATGATGGTGGGGCTGGGAGAGACATGGGACGAGATTCTTCAGACCATGCGCGACCTGCGGTCGGTGGACTGCGACCTGCTCACCATCGGCCAGTACCTGCGGCCGTCCGAGCGCCACATCGCCCTGGCCCGCTGGTACACGCCCCAGGAGTTCGACGAATTGCGCCGCGAGGGCGACGCCCTGGGCTTCCGCCACGTCGCCTCCGGCCCACTCGTCCGAAGCTCCTACCACGCCGACGAACAGCACGCCGCCGCGATGGCCGTCACTGTGGGGGCGTAGCTCGTCTCGTTACCGATGCTATAATCACGCCAGTATGCCTAGCGAGACCGGCAAGCGTTATGTGTGTACCAAGTGCGGCTCCGAGTTCGTGGCGACGCGAGGCGGCGACGGCACTCTGACCTGCTGCGACCAGCCCGTCCAGCCTAAGCCCTAGCCCCACCTTCACGCTGCATCGCATGGCCAACCAACTCGGACGACGCTACCGCTGCGAGACCTGTGGCGCCACCGTCTTGTGCACCAAGGCCGGCACCGGCACCGTTAAGTGCCACGGCGCCGACATGGTCGTCCAGCAGCCCCGCCGCCTCCCTTCCTCCGACTAGCGCGATGTGAGTACCTCGCGGACGCGGTGCGTCAGCGCCTGAGCGCGAGCATCGTTCAGGTTTAGTGGATTCACGATCAAGGTGTGCTGCCGAAGCAGCCGTTCCTGGACGAATATCCCCGGGTTGCCCTTTTTCATCTCCTGCGAGACCTGAAAGGCCGAGCGGCCCAATGCCTTCGTGTCCAGCACCAGGTGCATCACCGGCGGCCCCTCTTCTGGGGTGATGACCCGCGGCTCCACCGGCAGCCCGCTCAGCCCGTCCGCGATGTACTCAAGGTGCCGCCTCATCTGCCGGTAGTCCGGCGCATACTTCCCCTGCGCGAATAGCTCCAGCCCCGTCAGCAGCCCCACGACCTCCTCCTTGGAGACCTTGAACCCCCGCCCGATGCCGTGGCGCGGGATGCCTGCGATGCTGCTCTTGGGGATGAACTCCTCGGGTGGCTCCCAGATGTCGAAGAACTCGTCCATGTCCAGGTTCTGCAACGCTGCCGAGGCGATGTACTCCCGCCTGCCGCACAGGATGCCGCTCGACTGCGGCCCGCGTATCGCCTTGCCACCAGAGAAAGCCACCAGGTCGGCGCCAGCCTCAATGAAGCGGCGCAGGTTCCCGATGGGCGGGAGCTGCCCCGCTGCGTCCACCAGCACCGGCAGCCCGTGCCGGTGCGCCACGCGGACCACATCCTCGATGGGCGGCACGCCTCCTGCGGTCACCGCGAAGGCGATGCCCGCGGTCTTGTCCGTGATGGCCGCCTCGTACTCCCATGCCTCCGTCCGCCGCACGCCCGCATCCGCGAGCAGCTCGTTCATACCGACTTCCACCAGCTTCGCGCCCGCCAATCGGATGGCGTGATCGTACCCGCTCCGGTGCTCCCGCGAGATGATGAACTCGTTCTTCATGCCCGCCGTGTCGGGCAGCCGCTCCATCTTCCCCAGGTCGAGTCCGGCCAGGATTGCAGCTGTCCCCAGCGACAGCCCGGCGGACGCTCCCGCGGTCACGTAGCCCGCCTCGGCGCTTGTAGCCTTGGCGATGGCGCGCGACGCTGCCGCCTGCAGCTCCGTCATCGAGACCGAGTGCTGTGCTGCCTCCACCATCGCCTGCACGATTTCAGGCACCATCAGCGCCCCGCCGACACGCGTGGACGCGCCCGACACGTTGATGATGGTCCTGACCCCGAACTTCTCGTAGATGCTCACGGCGAAGCCTCCCGTTCAAGTGTTTGCGGCGGCACCACTTTAACGCAAGGCGGTCTTACGTCACAAGCGCAGGGCTAGCGGGACTAGCGCCCGAAAGCGGTCAGGACGCGCCGGGCGGCGTCGTAGTCCCGTACCCCGCCCTTGAGGATGGGCGGAACGAGGTAGATGTAGGAGAGACCTTGATCAGCGAAACGGCGGACGAGTTCAACGGCGATGTCGCTTCCCGCGCGGCCCGAAGCCATCCCCTTTATCACCCATCGGGGCACGTTCCCGAATGTGATGCTCTCCGGCGCCATGACCTGTACGCCGCAGAAGAGCGGCTGACGCAAAGCCTGGCCGTGCGCCTCTTGGTAGCACTCCCAAAACGCCTTGACCGTTGATGGCTCGAACACCGCCTGCAACAGGAAGAAACTTGCCCCGGCCTTCGCCTTGCGGTGGGCCAAGACGACCTCGCGTTCCATATCGCGGTTCAGGTCGATCGTCGCGCCAACTGCGAAATTGGTGGGCGAGCGGAGCTTGACGCCCCTGAAATCCACGCCCTGGTTCATCGCGGTGATCGAGGCGATGAGTTCCGTAGGTGTGAAGTCGTCCACCGCTCTCACCCGCTCCAGGTCTTTTTCGGTGAAAGCGTCACCCTTCACCACGACGGCGTTCTGGAGGCCGAGGAGGGCGGCGCCGAGGAGCAGGCTCTGTGTCGCCACCTTGTTCATGTCCCTGGTGGCGACGGTGAACAGCGTATCGCGGCCGATGTTGGCCTTGATCCAGTGAGCCGTCAGGACCGAGTTGACCCTGACTGACCTGCCCGGGTTGTACGCCACCGAGATGAAGTCCGCGTTCAGCTCGCGCGCATCCTGCAGCAGGGCAGGGTCGCCGCCCCTCGGAGGCGAGAAGTCGCAGATGAAGACGTTGCTGTCGCCCGCTGCGGCGCACCGCTCAGGGACTGTCGCCATCAGGCCTCCGGACCCGGAGGTGTCGGCACTTAGGGCTGGCTGGACTGGCTTACTTCCAGCCCCAGGCCCCGTTGCGCGAAGGCAGCAGAGAAACCCTGTGGCCCTCCAGGCACTTGTAACGCTCCTCGCGGTTCTCGCGGCGCTTGCCCGACAGGGAGGACTGCTCCATCTGGCCGGTGCAGAACGGGCACTTGATGAGGTATCCCACACGCGTCCGCACGCGGATGACCTTCAGCGTGATGAGCTTGTTGCGCAGGCTCGCCGCCTCGCCCATGTAGCGCAGCACATAGATGGTGCCTGCGCTCACGATGTTCACGCCGTTCTTGTGCGCGATAGCCGGCACATGCCTGGGGTCTTCGTAGCCGCACATGGCGCAGGTGTAGGAACCGTACTGGTTGTACAGCCGTCCCTGGCACCGGGGGCACAGGTCCTGCCGGATGGGGATCGGAATCCTGTTCAGCGGGGGTGCGCTCGACGGCTGCGTCGCGGCGGGAATCCCAGGCGTGAAATTCGTGGTGGCGGGGGTGACCATGATTCCTCCTCTTGGCCCCTTTTAGCCCTGTGCTCTCAGCTCCGGCGGTCCGACGTTGACACCTCGACCAGTGGAGCCTGGCAGCACACAAGGCCTCCGAAGAGGAGCGCGCTAAGCACGCGGGGAGCAGGCTACGGCGAGACCTGTTACCCCGATGTAAGCACCCTTTATGCTGGACCTCCAGGTCAATCGGCTGAAGATGCAAGGGGCGACCATTCCCCCTGCTTGTACGCGGCCTTCAGCCTTTATTGACCTCCCGCATAGGCGGGACTGGCTAGCACCTCAATTTGACTGAATATTTTCTTATACTTCTCCGGAATTGTCAATAGTAAATGTCTCAATACTGTGTGAAACCAAGAGGCGGTGGTGTTTGGTTGAGGGCTAAAGATAGCTAGGAAGTCGAGTGGCCCATGCTCTGCGGTCTTGACGATTGTTGACACCTCCACAGGGTGGATGCTACATTCGGGGCAACGAGCTTGTACGCCATTACAGCCTACCCCCTCATACTTGACTCTAGGCCTTCCAGCGCATGACGTCGCCCCGTGCGCCAGTGCGTATCCTCGTGTGCGTTAAGCAGGTCATTGACCCCGAGACGCCCCTCTCGGCCTTCAAAGTGGACCCTGCCACGAAGCGTGTCCTTGCTGCCCCCGGCGTTCCACCCGTGGTCAACGGCTTCGACGAAAACGCGGTGGAGGCGGCTCTGCGCCTCAAGGACACCGTCGGCGCCGAAGTCACCGTCCTCTCCGTCGGTCAAGGCTTTATCATGGACGTGATGAAGAAGCCGCTGTCCATGGGCGCCGACCGCCTCGTCTTGGCCCAGGATCCGTCGTTCCAAGACCTGGACCCCTTCGCCACTGCGTACATCCTCTCGCTGGCGGTGCGCAAGTCGGGCGCGTTCGACCTCGTGCTGTGTGGCCGTCAGGCCTCCGACTGGGACAACGCTCAGGTTCCGCTCGTCCTGGCCGAGTTGCTAGGCCTGCCGTGCGTGACTGTAGCCCAGAAGCTCGAGCTTGCTGGCAAGGGGCTGGTCGTGCAGCGGGCCTTGCCGGATGGTTATGAGGTCGTCGAGGCGCCGTTGCCTGCGCTCGTGAGCGTGAGCAACGAGTTGGGCGAGCCACGCTATCCCACGCTGCGCGGCATCATGGCCGCGGGCAAGAAGACGCCGGTCACCTGGACAGCCGCCGACCTCGGCGTTGATCTGGCCCGCCTAGCGCCGAAGCTGCGGGTGCTTGACCTTTTCGCGCCTCCACGGGAAAAACAGTGCGAGTTCGTCGCGGGTGAGAACGAGGCCGATGCAGGACGCCTGCTCGCCCTCAAACTCCGTGAGGACAAACTCATCTGACATGACCGATATGAACGCTGAGACTGTTGTCTTGGGCGACCTTGCTGATGGGCGCCTGAGCGGTGCTACCGCTGAACTCATCGCTCTGGGCCGCAAGCTCGGTGGCCCAGTCGCCGTCGCTTTCGCCGGCGTAGGGTTGGAAAGCGCGGCATCCGAGGCCCTCGCTGCTGGTGCGGACAAGGCCTACCTCCTGAACAGCCCCGTGTTAGCCGAGCTGCAGACCGATGCTCTCGTCGCCGCCTTCGAACAGCTATGCAAACATTCCAGCCCTGCGGTGGTGCTGGTCGCCAAGACGCCCATGGGCCGCGACGTCGGTCCCCGTCTGGCTACCCGTCTCGGTGTCGGCCTCGCGCAGGACTGTGTTGACCTCCGCCGCGATTCGAGTGGCACCCTCATCGCCACACGGCCTGTGTATGGCGGCAATGCTTTGGCCGCGTTAGCCTTCTCCGATGCTCGTCCCAGCATCGTTGTCGTCCGCGGGAAGGTGTACCCTCCGCTCGCTCCCGACCCGGCACGGAAGGGCGAGATCGTCCGCTTCGAGCCGAAGCTGGATCCCTCTGCAGTGAAGGCGAGAACGGTGCAATTCGTCCGCCGCGAGGCGGCCGGAGTGCGGCTCGAGGACGCCGCCGTCGTCGTCAGCGGGGGACGCGGCCTCGGCGGGCCTGAGCCATTTGGTATGCTGAAAGAGTTGGCGGGTCTGCTCGACGGCGCCGTCGGTGCCTCTCGCGCGGCGTGCGACGCCGGATGGATAGACCATAGCTACCAGGTGGGGCTTACGGGCAAGACCATCACGCCGAATGTGTACATCACGGTAGGTATCTCCGGCGCCAGCCAGCACATGGCGGGCTGCTCCGGCGCAAAGAACATCGTCGCCATCAACAAAGACGCCAATGCGAACATCTTCAAAGAGGCCCGCTACGGGGTGGTGGGCGACTGGAAAAAGGTGCTACCTTCCTTCATCGAAGCGGTGCGGGAACTCGTGAAATCGTAGATGGGAGAGATGGCAGAGTGATGGACGAAGATTTCGGCCTGGACATCGCTGAGACCCTAGCCAACATAGACAAGGCGGAAGTCCTCTCGGTGTTCTTCCCGACCTTCCGGAAAGCGCTGATTATCGACACGCGCTCCAATGGTAGTCAGGGCCCGCTGGTCAAAGTCATGCCGATGGTGGCATCGCCCCAAGAGCGGGTGAGGGCCATCCGCAGGATGCGTCCCGGATTCCCCCGCATCACCAACCTCACCGTGGTGCCCTGGCCGCGTTACGTGGACAGCCTGGTTGCGCAGGGGATCTGGGACAAGATCCTCGCCAGGCTCACCGCTGCGGGCCAGGACCAGGCCGTGGCCGACTGCCAAGCGGCGTTCCAGGAGTTGAAGAAGATGGAGAAGGATGAACTGGCCAGCGTGGTGAAGGGTGAGAACTACCACACCATCTGGTCCGCCCGCCGCCGCTGACCAGCTGCGGAGCGGTTACACCGCTGCCGCTTGGCGCTCCTTCTGCTCGACGATGCGCTGGACGAGGTGGTCCGGCACCGGATCCATGTGGGCGACCCTCGCGGTGAACGAGCCGCGTCCGCCCGTCAGCGACCGCAGTTCCGTCGCATATCTGAGCATCTCCGCCATCGGCACCTCAGCCTCTACCAAGGTGTTGCCGTTCCCCTGGGGTGTCATGCCGTGGATGTGTCCCCGCTTGCCGTTCAGGTCGCCGATGACATCGCCCGCTGACGTGTCAGGCACTATGATCTTCACCGTCATCACCGGCTCAAGCAGCGTCGGGTTGGCCATCTTCACGCCTTTGGAGAGGGCATGGGAGGCCGCGATTTCGAATGCCATGCCCGACGAGTCCACGTCGTGGGAGCTGCCGTCCACCAGCGTGGCCTTGACGTCCACGATGGGGAAGCCCGCCACAGCGCCCTCGGCCATGGCCTTGACCACGCCCTTCTCCACAGAAGGGATGTACTCTTTCGGCACTGCGCCTCCGACAACCTTCTCCGCGAACTCGAACCCGGCGCCGCGCGGCCGTGGCTCCAGCTCCAGCCACACGTGGCCGTACTGGCCGTGGCCGCCCGTCTGCTTCTTGTGTTTGTACTCAACCCGGGTCGTGGAGCGTATCGTCTCTTTGTACGGCACCTTCGGCACGCTCAGGGCTAGGTCCACCCCGAACTTGCGCTTCATCTTCTCCACGGCTACGGCCAAGTGGGTGTCGCCCAAACCACCTAGCAGGATCTCCGTCGTATCCGGGTCGCGGGCCACCCGGAGGCCGGGGTCCTCTTCCACGATGCGGGCCAGCGCGCTCGTCATCTTGTCCAGGTCTGCCTTGGACTTCGGCGCCACCGCCATCTGGTACACCGGCTCGGGGAATTGGACGCTCGGCAGCTTTACCGGTCGGTCCTTCTGCCCTAGAGTGTCCCCGGTCAGGACGGCCTGCAGCTTGGCGACGGCGGCGATGTCTCCGGCGCCGACCCTCGCCATCGGCTCCTGCGTCTTGCCTCGGACGAGGAACACCTGGCCGACGCGCTCGTCCTCGTTGCGCGACGCGTTCCAGACATGGGAGTCGCTCTTGAAGGAGCCGCTGTACACACGGAAGTAGGACAGCTTCCCGACGAAAGGGTCGGCGGTGGTCTTGAAGACCAGCGCCGCCAGTGGGCCGTCGTCCTTGCAAGGCAATGTGACCTTTGCGTTGCTGTTTGTCGCCTCGGCCGCTGGCACGTCGGCTGGCGAGGGCAACAGGTCAACGATGGCGTCCATGAGCTTGTCTGCCCCCACGCCTGCCAGCGCGGAGCCGAACAGGACAGGCGTGAGCGCTCCGGAAGCCACGCCCTGTTTCAGCCCGTTGGACAGTTCCTCTGGTGTCAGGGCCTGCCCGTCGAGGAACTTGTTGACCAGCTTGTCGTCCGTCTCGGCGATGGCTTCGATGAGCCGCTCCCGCGCTGCCTTCACCTCCTGTGTAGCCTCAGCAGGTACGTTGCCCGGCGTCCCCATCAGGTCCACGACGCCCTTGAAAGACGCCTCGGCGCCGATGGGTACCTGGACGGCCACGCAGCTGCGACCCAGAGAGTTCTGCAAGGAGACCATGACCCGCTTGTAGTTGGCGTTTTCCCGGTCCATCTTGTTGACGAAGACGACGCGCGGCAGCTTGCGCTCCGCTGCCATCTGCCAGGACTGCTCCGTCCCGACCTCGACGCCCGCAGGGGCCGACACCACCATCACCGTGCTATCGGCCACGCGCAGGCCCGACAAGACCTCACCTCGGTAGTCCGCATACCCTGGGGTGTCCAGCAGGTTGAGTTTGTGCTTCTTCCAGACACAGGGGAGCAGAGAGACCTGCACGCTGGTCCTGCGCCGGGCCTCCTCCGGCTCGTAGTCGGAGGTAGTCGTGCCCTCGTCGGTCTTGCCCATCCGCGAGATGGCGCCGGCGGCTAAGAGCATCGCCTCGGAGATCATCGTCTTGCCAGCCCCGCTGTGGGATAGCAGCACGACGTTTCGTAGCTGCTTGGCCGTGAAATCTGCCATTGCTCAGCCCTCCTCGTGCGGATGCGGCCATTTTAAGAAACGATTGACGCATCCGCAACTTCAGCTACGAAGTAGCTTGGAAGATTTGCGGCATCCGTCTCCAAGCGCGAGAATGAAGACGAGGTGAAGAAAGCTATGGCGGGAGTTATCGGCATCATCGGCGGCACGGGACCCGAGGGCAAGGGCTTGGCGCTGCGCTTTGCCCTGGCGGGGGAGCGCGTCGTCATCGGCTCGCGAGAGGAGGCCCGCGCCCGCGAGGCCGCGGCCAGCCTGGCATCACTGGCGCCGCACGGCTCCATCCGTGGCACGACCAACATCGACGTGGCCCTGGAGACTGACATCATTGTCATCTCGGTGCCGTACGAAGCCCAGAAGGATATCCTCCACGCCCTCAAGGATGCCCTAGCGGGCAAGGTGGTGGTCTGCGTTGTCGCCCCGTTGGTATTCGTCAAGGGCTGGGCATCCGCCGTTTCCGTGCCGGAGGGCTCCGCGGCCAAAGAGGAACAAGCGCTTCTCCCCCGCTCCCGCATCGTGGCCGCCTTCCAGAATGTGAGCGCACGTGACCTGCTCGACCCGGCCAGATCCGTGGAGGCCGATGTCATCGTATGCTCAGACGACGTGGATGCGAAGAAACAGGTCATGGCCCTCGCGCAGCGTATCCCAGGCGTCCGCGGCGTGGACGGCGGAGGACTCGACAACGCCCGGTATGTCGAAGACCTCACCGCGCTCCTGCTGAACATCAACCGCATCTACAAGGCGCACTCCAGCATCAAGATCGTTGGCATCTGAACCATGCGTATCCTGGCAACCGTCCTCTTAGCCGCGTTGGCAGCCTCGCTCCTTGGCTTCGGCCCCGAGCCGACGCCAACGCCGCAACAGGAGGGCAGCTTCTCCGAGACCCGCCCCGCCATACGCATGATCTCGTCGTCCCACGACATCCAGTTCGCCGAGCGGATCGTGTTCTGCATGGAAGCCGAGGCCGACTCATCTATCGAAGAGGTCACCTTCTACTACCGCCTCGGCGGCAAGAACGTGCTGGTCTTCGGCTACCCCGATTTCGAGCGCGGGCAGCATGTCGCCGCCGAGTTCGAGGTGGACACGGGCGTCGCTGGCGGATTCCTCCCTTCCGGTATAGACATCGAATACCACTACGTCATCGTGGACGCCGCAGGCCGCCGCCTGGAGACGCTGCCGCAACGTCTCGAATACCTCAACCCCAGGTTCGGCTGGCAACGGTTGAGCCTGGAGAATTTCGTCATGCTCTGGCACGACCGCCCTCGGGCCGAGGCCGCCGCCGTCGCCGAGAAGGTCAACGCGCGCCTCGCAAACGTGAAAGCGCTGCTCGGCCTGGGCCCTACCAAACGCATGAAGGCGGTTATCCTGAACAACCCCATCGAGGCGCAGCGCAGCTTTCCCAGGGTGAGCCAGACCGCCAGTGACGAACATCTCTTCGGCGGCTTCGCCTTCAGCGAGTACGACCTGTTCGTCCTGATGGGGCTGGACGAGGACGGCATCGTCCATGAGATGACCCATCTGTTGCTGGACGAGGCCATGGACTCGCGGCTGGCGAAGGTCCCGGCCTGGCTCAACGAGGGGCTGGCCACCTACTTCGAGCGCATCGCCCAGCGGCGCGACCGAGAGGTGGACGACGCGGTGCGCGACGGAGATCTGCTGCCGCTGCGGGCCATGGGCACCGTGCCCGGCAAGCCGGACGACGTCGTGCTGTTCTACGCCCAGTCCCGCGACCTTGTCCGCTACCTCATAGATGAGCGCGGCGCTGAGGGGATGACTGCCGTCATCAGGGGCCTTTCTGCGGGCACGAAGTTGGAGCAGGCCGTCCAGGATGCCTACGGCGTCTCCCTTGGTGATTTGGAGGATGACTGGCGGGTCTACATCGGCGCCGAGCCGCTGCCCATTGCTGATGGTTCGACCAGCCCCAGCGTGTTAGGAAACGAGCCTGACGAACCCATTCCCCAAGACGTCGCGGATGGGTCGGCGCAGCCCCCAGCCAGGAACTCGAGGGGTTTCGGCGGCGCTGGCGTCGTCGCAGCCGTTGTTGTCCTGGCGGCCATCGCCTCTGCAGCCACCTTCGCGCTCCGCCACACGCGCCGCCCCCGCTAGTTCCCATTGCGGCTCCATCCGGCTATCATTAGCGCCACTTGCAATGAAGCTGCGCATCTTGGGCATCAATAACATGGAGAGCAGGGACACCCGTCTGTCGGGCTACCTGGTGGACGACGTGCTGGCCCTCGACGCAGGCTCGCTGGCCCGCTCGCTGCGGTTCGACGAGCTCCGCCGCGTCGAGGCCATCCTGCTCTCCCACCGCCACTACGACCACATCCGCGACATACCCGCGCTGCGCTACAGCCTCCGTGATCCCGGCCGCATCGTGGACGTCTTCGGCATCAAGGACACGGCGGATCAGGTGCGCGCCCGCTTCTTCGCGCCCCCGGCCTGGGACGGCGTGGCGGAGGGCGTGGAGGGCCCGCTGCGCCTCCACGAGGCCGAGCCGTACGAGCCCTTCCAGGTGGCAGGCCACACGGTCACTCCGCTGCTCGTGCGCCACAGCGTCCCCGCCACCGGCTACCTCGTCTCCGATGGCCGCGCCAGCCTCTTTTGCACCGATGACACGGGCAGGAGTCTAGAGGAGGTCTGGAAACGCGCCGCCCCGGACGTGCTCCTCACCGAGGTCGCCCTCGGCGATGCGATGTGGGAGAGGGCGCAGGAGGTCGGCCATATGACGCCATCCTTGCTCGCCGAGGAGATGGCTGTCTTCAAGTCCATCCACGGACACTTCCCCGCGTCATCGTCACCCACATGAACCCGCCGTGGGAGCAGGCCATTCGCGTCGAACTGCCGCCCATCGCCGGTAAGCTGGGCGCTGACATCACCATCGCTGTCCCCGACCAGGTCTTCAGCCTGTGAATGCGCCACCAAAGTTCCCGGTGGACGCGAACCCCAGTCACGGCAAGCTATTGCCCAAAAGAGCTTTCACACCCACCTCCATCCTCCCCCCTCAAGGGGGAGGATGGAGAATGCATCAAGGCCGCGCGCCTTGTGCTCAAGGGCGGCGTGGGGCAACCCTTCTCCCTCGAGGGGGGAAGGCGCAGGATGGGGGTGAGACGAACGTTGGCTAAGAAGGCAGCGTTTATCTATGACGACGCCCTTTCCGGGCATGTGCTGAGCGATACGCACCCCATGAAGCCGGTCCGCCTGCGGTACACCTACGAGCTCCTGGAGGCTTATGGCGTACTGACCGCGCCCACGGCCATGGTGGTGAAGCCTCGCGTGGCCACCGAGGAGGAGGTGCTGCGGCACCACACCCACGCCTACGTGGACGCGGTGAAGGCCTATAATGTGGGCAAGATGCCGCTGAACCCTGAGCGGTACAACTTCGCCGCGGGCGACAACCCGCCCTACAAGGGCGTGTACGACGCGGCCCTGCTGTCCACCGGGGCGTCGCTGACCGCAGTCGAGCTGCTCCTGTCCGGCCAGGCGGACAGGGCTATGAACATCTCCGGCGGGCTGCACCACGCCATGCCCGGCTACACCTACGGCTTCTGCGTCTTCAACGACCCGGTCATCGCCATCAAGGCGCTGGTGGACAAGGGCCTGCGGGTCGCCTACGTGGACATAGACTGCCACCACGGCGACGGCGTCCAGCACGCCTTCTACGCCACCGACCAGGTGCTCACCATCTCGCTCCACGAGTCGGGGGCGTTCCTGTTCCCCGGGACGGGCTTCGTGCAGGAGATCGGCGCGGGGAAGGGGAGGGGCTACGCGGTCAACGTGCCGCTGTACCCGTACACGACCTCGGACGTGTACCTGTGGGCCTTTCGTGAGGTCGTGCCGCCGCTGCTGGAGGCCTTCCGGCCCGACGCGCTGGTGACGCAGCTGGGCATAGACACCCACTACCTCGATCCCATCACCCACATCGCGCAGACGACCCAGGGGTTCGGCGACGTGGTGCGCGAGTTCGCCAAGCTCGACACCAAGTGGCTGGCCCTGGGCGGCGGAGGCTACGACCTGCAGGCGGTGGCCCGCTCGTGGGCGCTGGCCTACGCCATCATGGCGGGCCAGGAGCTGTCCAACGAGATCCCCGCGTCGTACAGCGAGCGGTACGGCATCGCCTCGCTCAAGGACCCCGACGACCTGCCCATCCCCCAGGAGGTGCGCAAGGACGTGCGCACCTTCGCCGAGGGCAGCGTCGAGGCCGTCCACCGACTCATCTTCCCCCTCCACGGGATACGGGTTTAACGATAGTTACGGCAGCCGAATATGGCGGAAAATCGGTATCCGTGGTTCCAGCGACTAGGCGAAACCTTCAAGGTCGGGGAAAAGCGTGATTCAGTTGATGTTCATCGCTTCCAAACTCCGAAGTATTTCCGCTCTGCGTTTTCCAGTACTCCCAGTCCCCAAGATGAACTGTTACACATTGGTGTTCGGTTTCTCGTTTTGCGCGAATGCGCCAAGGTTCTCCTCGAACCTTGCATTGATGTCGCTGGGGCATAAGCAAGTTCCTCGCTGGTAGGCCATGCGGTTGTTCAATAGCATGGGGGTCATATGTAGTACAAACTTGGATGGGGTAAACCTGAAAAGAGCCTGGAAAGACGCTGAGGTGCGACTTCGCTGGTGTTCCACATGAAGCGAAGCCAGCAATGGAGAGATTGAGCTTAACTGGTTCTTGCACCAATCTGTGTTGACAGCCCAGACGGCCACCTCGCTCCTTCGTTTTGCGTTCTCCAGCGCGAAATACAGGGCTACAAAGGGGGAATATGTGAAGTCCAACAGACGTGTTGGTGTGCCGTAGTGTTGCATTAGGGCCCACAATTCGTCTCTTTGGTCTCGATCTGGCACGTCATCCATGTAGTGATCAAGCCGCCTTTGAAATTCGCGGACCCATTGGCTCTCTATTTTCGCCCTTTCTTCGCCGTGTACACCGTACGGCTCAAATGGGCGCTCTAAGCGAGTCTTGAGATCCCAACGAGCATTGCATTCACCTCTGAATATCCATTGGTCATTCTTTGGTTGCTTCTTGGGATGCAAATTATCGACTTTAGGGGCAAAGTCGTCCCATCCGCTGCACCGAACTTGTTCGTACACCGTTGGTATCACGTCTAGGAATCTTTGGGGGACTTCTTCTGGTCAGAAGAAGTCCCCCAGCGTAGTCTCTACACCTCGCGGTACTCGCCCTCGACGGTGCCTTCGGGGCCTGGGCCTTTGCCGCCGTAGGAGGGGCCGCCTTGCCCTGGGCCACCCGGCCCGCCGGGCGCGCCCTGCTTGCTGTACACGGCCTCGCCGACCTTCTGCATGGCGGCCTGCAGTTCTTGCAGGGCGACGTTGACCTGGCCGATGTTGTTGGCGGCCAACGCGCCGCGCACCGCCGCGATCTTCGCCTCGATCTCTGCCTTGAGATCGGCAGGCACCTTGTCAGGGTTGTCCTTGAGCAGCTTCTCAGCGGCGTAGGCGGTGTTCTCCACGGTGTTGCGCGCCTCGATCTCCTGCCGCTTCTGCTTGTCTTCCTCGGCGTGGGACTCAGCCTCCCTGACCATCCGGCTGACCTCGTCCTTGCTGAGGCCGGAGCTGGCGGTGATGGTGATGCGCTGCTCCTTGCCGGTGCCCTTGTCGCGGGCCGAGACGTTGAGGATGCCGTTGGCGTCTATGTCGAATGTCACCTCGATCTGCGGCACGCCTCGCGGCGCGGGCAGGATGCCCTCCAGCCGGAAGCGTCCGATGGTCTTGTTCTCAGGGGCCATAGTCCGCTCGCCTTGCAGAACGTGGACCTCCACCACCGTCTGACCATCGGCGGCGGTGGAGAAGACCTCGCTCTTGGAGGTGGGGATGGTGGTGTTGCGCGGGATGAGGGGCGTCGTCACGCCGCCCAGGGTCTCGATGCCCAGGGTCAGCGGCGTCACGTCCAGGAGCAGCAGGTCCTTGACCTCGCCCTTGAGCACGCCGCCCTGGATGGCCGCGCCGACGCCCACCACCTCGTCGGGGTTGACGCTGAGGTTTGGCTCCTTGTTGAAGAGGGTCTTGGCCACCTTCTGGACGGCGGGCATGCGCGTCATGCCGCCCACGAGGATGACCTCGTCTATCTCGGCGGGGGTGACCTTCGCGTCCTCAATCGCCTGCTTACAGGGGGCGACCATCTTGTCGAGCAGGTCGGCGACGAGCTGCTCGAGCTTGGCGCGGGTCAGCGTCATCACCAGGTGCTTGGGCCCGGAGGCGTCGGCGGTGATGAAGGGCAGGTTGATCTCGGTCTGCATCGTAGTGGACAGCTCGATCTTCGCGCGCTCGGCGGCCTCGCGCAGCCGCTGGAGGGCGAGCCGGTCCTTCCTGAGGTCAATGCCTTCCTGCTTCAGGAACTCGGCGCATATCCAGTCCACGATGCGCACGTCGTAGTCGTCGCCGCCGAGGTGGGTGTCGCCGTTGGTGGCCTTCACCTCGAAGACGCCCTCGCCGATCTGGAGGACGGTGATGTCGAAGGTGCCGCCGCCCAGGTCGAAGACGGCGATGGTCTCGTCCTTCTTTTTCTTGTCGAGGCCGTAGGCGAGGGCCGCGGCCGTCGGCTCGTTGATGATGCGCAGCACTTCCAGGCCGGCGATGCGGCCGGCGTCCTTGGTGGCGTTGCGCTGGCTGTCGTCGAAGTAGGCGGGGACGGTGATGACGGCCTGGGTGATCTTCTCGCCCAGGCGGGCCTCGGCGTCCTGCTTCATCTTCTGGAGGATCATGGCCGAGACCTCGGGCGGGGAGTAGGTCTTGCCGCCCATGGAGACGTGGGCGTCGCCGTTGGTGTGCGCCAAGACTTTGTAGGGGACGTTCTGGATGTCCCGCTGGACGGTGGCGTCCTTGAAGCGCTTGCCCATGAAGCGTTTGATGGAGAAGACGGTGTTCTCCGGGTTGGTGATGGCCTGGCGCCGGGCGGTCGTGCCCACGTAGCGCTCGCTCGTCTTGGGGTTGACGGCGACGACGGACGGGGTGATGCGCCCGCCCTCCGCGTTCTCGACCACCACCGGCTCACCGCCTTGTATGACGGCCATGCACGAGTTGGTGGTGCCTAGGTCTATTCCAAGGATGTACGGCATAGCTACCTCTCCTCGTGTCGCTGTTCGCTTGTATCGGGTTGGTTCTTGGGCTGGGGCGGCCTGGATACGGTGACCTGCGCCGCACGCAGGAGCCTGTCTTGAAGCCTGTAGCCCTGCCGGACCACGTTCACCACGTGCCCTGGCTCGACGGCGTCGGTCTCGACGAAGAACAGGGCTTCGTGCTGGTGCGGATCGTAGGGCTGGCCCTCGGCCTCGATGCGCTTGACGCCCTCGGACTCCAGCACTTGGTCGAGGTTGCGCTGGACCAGCTTGAGGCCCTCCAGCAGCGCGGCAGGAGCCTGTCCGTTGGCGGCGAACTCCATGGCGCGCCGGAAGTCGTCGGCGACGCCAAGCACCTTGAGGAGCAGCCTAGAGGCCCCGAACTTGCGGATGTCCTCGAGTTCTTCGGAGGCGTGCCGCTTGTAGTTGGCTAGGTCGGCCTGGGCCCGCTGCGCGATGGTGCGGAACTGCTCCTTCTCCCGCAGGGCCTCCTCGAGCCGTTGTTCGAGTTGTGCCGCCTCTCCGGGAGTCGAACTCTCATGGGGTGCGGCTGCTGGCTGCTGTTCACTGGTCATCGTCCGAGACTCCTGTGAGGTCTTCGAGGGTGTCCGAGGTTGGGCCGGTCTGGAGCAGTCTGAACATCTCGTCCAACTGCCTCCCGACGTAGGCCCTGAGGCCCTCGCCCTCCAGCGCGTCCAGATGGGAGCGCATCGCGAGGAGCTGGTTGAACAGGTCCAGGACGAGCTGCACCCCTGCCAGGTTGAGGCCGAGGTCGCCCACCAGGTGCTTGATGAGCCGCAGGCGGGCGATGTCCTCCTCGGAGTAGAGCCTGCGGATGCCGATGGTGCGGAAAGGGGAGATGAGGCCGACGCGCTCGTACTTGCGCAGCGTCTGGGGGTGCATCTCCAGGATCCGGGCGGCGACGCTGATGATATACACCCCTTGGATGTCCTCGGCCTCCTCGTGTCCTCGTTCTGCGCAGTGGGCGCGGCCTTCCGCGGCCTGCCCTAAACGCGGGTTGTATGAGGCCGTTCTATGAGAAGAGGGTGGGTCGTTCTGTTGCGGGTAGCGGTTGGTCACCCCTCACTCCATAGGCGCCCGGCGGTTTCCGCAGCCGATTTGATTACGTCCTGATTACATAGGGGAGTATAAAATATGATACGAGTCGTGTCAATATACGTTACACGGCGGGATGGAGACGCGAGATGGAACCTCATCCGAGGAAAGTGCGTCTAAAGTGCGTCTAACGTATATGAAAGCACTCGGCAACGAACGTCAGGAACATCGCGAAAATAAATACTCGGTATCACAAGGCATCCCTTTACAAGATAGTGTGACACGCCGATAATTCGGAGACGTTTCGGCGGTCGTCCCGGCGAAGCCGGGGTGTAGCCGCGAGAGGAGGCAAGAAACGATGGTTCACTTCAAGAGCTGCCCACGCTGCAAAGGTGACATGCACATCAATACCGACATGTACGGCTCCTACAAGGAGTGCCTGATGTGCGGGCACATGGTCAACCTGCGCGAAGTCGCCATGGCCGGCACGGCCGTGGATGAGCGGACTGCCGTGAAGACCCAAGCCGTTCTGAAGACCAAAAAACGGGCCGCCTAACCACCGCCCGTTCCTGGTAAAGGACAACGAAGCGCGAGGGCCCCGGCAGTGCCGGGGCCCTCGCGCTTTTTCTCCACTGGCTTGCCGTGAGCTCAGGCTTTGCCTAGAGGTCTTCCCAAAAGCGCTGCTCCTTCCAGGGGTCGCCTTCCATGTGGTAGCCACGCGCCTCCCAGAAGCCGGGGGCGTCCTCGGCCATGAACTCCAAGCCGTTCACCCACTTGGCGCTCTTCCACCCGTACCGCTTGGGCACGACGAGGCGGAGCGGCCCGCCGTGGTCCGCGGGCAGGTCCTGGCCGTCGTGCCTGTAGGCGAAAAGGACGTCGCTATCAAGCAGCACATCCAGCGCCACGTTCGTTGTGTAGCCCCCGTAGCAGTGGGCCATGACGAACTTGGCCTCGGGCTTCGGCTTGGTGAGCTTCATCAGATCGGTGAACAGCACGCCCTCCCAGGTGTTCTCCAGGCGGCTCCACTGAGTCACACAGTGGAACTCGGCGTCCACCGTGGTCTTGGGCAGGCTGGTGAACTGCTGCCAGTCCAGGGTCAGGTCCTGCTCCACGAGGCCGAAGACCTTGAAACGCCAGTCGCTGAGAGCGATCCTGGGCGTCGGACCGAAGGTAAGGACGGGGAACTTCTGGGTGACGTACTGGCCCGCCGGGACATGGAGACTCTTCTGGTCCTGGCTGATTTTGGTGACTTGGCCGAGCTTCTTGAGCATGTTTGTCCTTCCTGGATGCGCTTCCGTTTGGGTAAACGCCTACTCCCGGCAGTGGCGTCTCCTATTTTACCCCAAGCCCTAGCTGCGCATACCTGCGCCGTACGCTCGGCCACGGCCACGCGCTTGCCTAGTTTCGCGGCCTGGATGGCGGCCCGCTGGCCTGCGGGGCCCGACCCGATGACGAACATGTCGTAGTCGTAGTTTCCCATGCCACTCTCCGTGTCCAGCCGTCCACCACGTACGCCCCATTGCATAGCACCTGCTGGCTTTGGCAGCTACAGAACTTGCGTTCACCTTGTTGCTGCTACAATCCAACCATGGCCACATCAACCATCGAAACACGGCAGACCTGCTCAAAGACCACCCTGGACAGCGGCATCCGCGTCATCACCAGCGAGATGCCCCATACACAGTCCGTTACTATCTGCATCTTCGTGGGCGTCGGCTCCCGCAACGAGACCGACGAACAGTCCGGCATCTCCCACTTCGTCGAGCACATGGTCTTCAAGGGAACTCACCGCCGCCCCACGCCCAAGGATGTCAGCGGCGTCATCGAGGGCGTTGGCGGTATCCTGAACGCCGAGACCGACCACGAGTACACAGGCTACTGGTGCAGGGTGCCGAGACCCGACTTCAAGGAGAGCCTCGACCTTCTGGTGGACATGCTGCGCGATTCACGCCTCGACTCTGCAGACGTCGAGAAGGAGCGTGGGGTCGTCATCGAAGAGTTGGGGATGGTTCGCGACAATCCCGAGTACAAGGTCGAGGCGTTGATAGACGAGATGCTCTGGCCAAGCCATCCTTTAGGCCGCGAGGTGGGCGGAACCCGCGAGACCGTCTCCGCCTTCACCCGCGAGGCGGTGCAGGAGTACATGGCCCGGTACTACACCGCTTCCAATATCGTCCTCAGCGTCGCGGGCAATGTCACCCACGATGAGGTGCTCCGCGAGGCCTCGCGTCTGCTCGCCGGATGGCCCAACGGCAAGCCTCCCCATTGGACGCCTTTCAAGGGCACGCAATCGGCGCCGGCGGTGCGCGTGGCGTACCGCAAGACCGAACAGGTCTATATCTCTCTTGCCATGCCGGGGATCCACCTGACCCATCCTGACCGGTACAACTTCGATATCCTCAGCGTCATCATGGGCGAGGGCACGAGCAGCAGGCTGTTCCTCGAGGTGCGCGAGCGGCTTGGGCTGGCCTACGACGTCCACAGCGGCGTCACCCACTTCCGTGACTGCGGCGCCTTCTTCGTCAATGCCGGCGTCGCTCCTAAGAAGGTCGCCGACTCCGTCGAAGCTATCATGGGCCAGGTCGCCAAGGCCAAAGAGCTTGTGCCGGACGACGAACTGGAGATGGCAAAGCGGCTCACAACAGGGCGGCTCATGCTGCGGATGGAAGACACCCGCGCCGTCTCCCACTGGTTCGGCGCTCAGGAACTGCTCATGGGAGAGGTACACGAAGCCAGTGAGGTCGCGCGCAATGTGAAAGCGGTTACTTCGGAGGGTGTCCAACGCATCGCCAAGGAGCTGCTCCGGCCGGACGGCCTCAATCTGGCCGTCGTCGGCCCCTGCCGCTCCAACCGCCGCCTCGAACGCATCGTTACTCTCTAGCTTCGGCCCGCGTTGCCACCGGGGGGCCGCCGTGTTGAATTGGCGGCCTTCACTTGCTACGCTAGTAGCGGAATCCCTTGAACCGCCCTGGGGGTGTGTGCTATGCAAGATGTGTTTCACGAAGCCGTCAACCAGTTCAGCCGGGGCAACCGGGCTGTGGTGGCCACGGTTGTGCGCACCAAAGGCTCGACCCCCCAGAAGCCGGGCGCAAAGCTTCTCGTACGCCAGGACGGTTCCGGCGTCGGCACTCTCGGCGGCGGCTGCGTTGAAGGCGATATCTGGTTCGCTGCCAAGGAACTGCTTAAGCGCAATGGTCCGACCGAGCTCCGCGAGTATGAGCTCAACGAAGACCTCGCGGCAAATGACGGCCTGGTCTGCGGCGGCACGATGTACTTCCTCATTGACCCGGTGTACCAGCCGCAGGCGTTCCTGCCCCTCGCCAAAGAGATAAGCGAGGCCTATGCGGGGACCGGAGCGCCAGTGGCCATGGCCACGCTCGCTCAAGCAGGGAACGGCTCTAAAGCCGCCGTCGGCGCGAAGCTTTTCGTCCGCGAGAACGGCACCACGTCCGGTACACTGGGCGACCCCGACCTCGACCACGACGCAAGCAAGAAAGCGTTGGAACTGATGGTCATGGGCAAGAGCGAGTATGTGACCTCCGAGAACGGCACCGAATTCTTCGTCGAGGCCTATACCACGCCGCCCCGGCTCATCCTCTGCGGCGGCGGACATGTCTCAAAGTCCATCGCCCCGCTCGCCAAGAAACTCGGTTTCCTCGTGTACGTCACCGACGACCGCGCAGAGTTTGCCAATCCGTCCCGTTTTCCTGAGGCCGAAATGACCGTCGCCCTCAAACCGGAAGAGGCGATGGCACAGCTTCCCATCAATGCGAACACCTTCATCATCGTCGCCACCCGCGGCCACCGCTACGACAACGTTGCGCTCGCCGCCGCGGCCAGGACGCCCGCCAAGTATGTCGGACTTCTGGGCAGCAAGCGCAAGACCATCCTGATCTACGAAGACCTCTTCAAGATGGGCATCCCCAGAGAGCGCATCCGCGAGATACGCGCGCCGGTTGGCCTGGACATCCATGCCCGGACGCCGGACGAGATCGCTGTCAGTATCGTTGCGGAGATGCTCATGTTCCGCCTCGGCGGCACCGGCCTGCCCATGAAGCTTGAAGAGAGGCACTTACACCGCATCGAGGCAAAGCACAAGGAGTCCCTGGTCGCCGCCGGCTAACCGATGCCGGGCTTCTCTACCATCCTCACCGCCGCGGGGGAGTCCACCCGCATGGGACGCCCTAAGCCTCTTCTTCCCTGGTGTGGCACGACCCTTGTGGAGTACCAGGTCTCCAGCCTCGTCAGAGCAGGTGTTTCTGAAGTCATCGCCGTGCTCGGTCACCAGGCCGAAGCCGTCGCACCGTATGTCCGTGGGCCGAACGTCCGCCATGTGGTGAACCCCGACTATCGCATGGGCAAGAGCACGTCCGTCAAGGCAGGGCTGAAGGCTATCTCCCGTGATGCCGAGGCCATCCTCCTCTTGGCGGTGGACCAGCCTAGGCCAAGCCTCATCATCTCCCAGGTCATCCAGTCCCACCTGGAAAGCGGCGCCCTCATCACCTCGCCGCGGCGTCAGGGCCGCGGAGGCCATCCCGTCATCTTCTCCGGCGCCCTACGGGCAGAGATGGAGCGCATCTCCGAAGAGTCGGAAGGTCTTCGGGCGGTCTTCCGCGCCCACGACTCCCAAGTCAACGCTGTGCAGATAGACGACCCGCGCATCCGTCTCGACCTCAACACGTACGAGGAGTACGAGAGGGCCAAGATAAGCTATGACTGTGGGGATGGATAGCGCGGGCGAAGCGCTCACGATCTCGGACCTCTCCAGGTCTTTCGGCGCTCCGCTTGGCCGCCCCTTGTCCTTAGCCGGGATGGTATTCTTGCAGCCACTTGTATCGCCAAGGTGACCCTTTTCGGAAAGGCGGCTCGTGGCGCGCTCTGAACAAGACTTGCCCTTCGTGTCTCCACGGGAGCGGCAGCGTCTGCTCACGGAGCAGCTGAAGGGCGTCTCGCGGGCGTTCTACCTCACTCTGCGCATCCTGCCAGGCGCCATGCGGGAGCCGGTTGGCCTGGCCTACCTCCTCGCCCGTGCGGCCGACACTATCGCCGACACGCGAGCACTGCCCCCTGGACAGCGGCTGCGGCATCTCCTGGCCTTCCGTGTACAGGTACAGGAGCCTGCATCCCATGAGGTACTCGCCGGAATCGCCGCCGCCGTGGCCGAAGCCCAAGCACAGCCCCAGGAACGGTTGCTGCTCGCCTCTCTGCCACAAGCATTCGCTCTGCTGAAGGCCACGCCCGAGCCGGACCGAGGCCTCGTACGCCGTGTTGTGGTCACCCTGACTGAGGGCATGGAGTTCGACCTCACGACGTTCCCGCCTGGAACCTCGGGCAAGGTAGTGGCCCTGAAGGATGCCCAAGAACTGGACAGGTACACCTACCTCGTGGCGGGCTGCGTGGGCGAGTTCTGGACGGAGATGGCGGTAGCCCATACGCGCTCCCTTTCCCGGTGGGACGTGCCACGGATGTCGGCGCTTGGGGTGCGATTTGGCAAGGCATTGCAACTCACCAATGTCTTGCGCGACGTGCCGAAAGACCTGCGGCAGGGCCGCTGCTACCTTCCGGAAGTGTCCCTGTCTGCAGTAGGTTTGTCTTCGGCGGCCCTACTCGACCCGGCGAAGTCGGCGCAGGCGAGGCCTGCGCTGGTGGCCTATGTGGAGACGGCGTTGGGCCACTACTCCGCCGCGGAAGAATACCTATTCGCCATCCCTCGGAGAAACCTCCGCCTCCGCCTCGCCGCTCTTTGGCCGATCCTCATCGGCCTAGGCACGCTTGCCAAGCTGGCCAGAGAGCCACGGTGGCTCGACCCCGGCCGCCCCGTCAAGGTTTCACGGGCCTGGGTGTATCGCGCCCTTGCCCTGTCGCTCCTGTCCGTCTGGTCAAACACCCTGGTCAGGATTTGGCTCCGGCGCCTCCGCAGTCAGGTCAAGTCCGCCTCGTAGCTGCCCTTGCGCCGCGTGGAGTCCAGCTCGCTGTCTCGTGAGAGTTCTGTAAGAACCTCCGTGATAGTCTCATCGTAGATAAATTGGTGCATCCCGACTCTCGAGAAAGGGGCATAGGCGATTTCTATCTGGGGTGGCACAACTATGTCTAAACAGGGAGTTCTGGTCATCAAAGGTGGGAATGGCGACGGCAAGAGCTTGGCCCTCCTGCCCCAAGGCGTGACCATGATTGGCCGCGGCCCGCTGAACGACATCCCCTGGGAGGAGCCCGGCATCTCCCGGCAGCATGTCGGCATCATGGCGGATGAGCGCGGCTTTTGGATAGCTGACCTGGGCAGCCGCAACGGCACCTTCGTCAACGGCGAGCGTCTTGGCCCACAGCCGCGGCTGCTACGTAACTTCGACCGCTTGGAGCTTGGCGGGACTAATACAGCGGTCCAGTGGGTCTTTCTAGAGGAAGAGGTCACCGTCAAGATAGATACCTCCACCTTCGCCTAGGCGGGTTCCCGCCCCTTCACCCCACCCTCACATCCTTCGCGCCTGCCTTCACGCCCTGTTCACGTGCTACTGCGAAACTCCCTTTCGTCAGCATATGGAGAGGAGGTCGCGACGATGCTGTGGACGAAGAACTGCCCCCGCTGCGAACGCGGTGACGTCTCCTTGACCAACGACGGCTACGGGTGGTTCGTGGAGTGCCTGCAATGCGGTTTCGCGATGGACGTGGACAGGCCTGCCCGCGCTGAGGCTTTGCTCCAGCAGATTAACCGCAAGCATCGGCTGGCCGCGAAGGCCGCCTAGCGCGCTTTTCACCTCAATCCGCCTCATGAGGGGCGGGAAACGCATCTGCCACGTTTCGGTGCGGTAGGCTCCCGTGCTACGATATCCGCACCGGGCCTGGGACAGTCCCTGGCTGCCGGTTTTCGTGAACCCAGAGCGTGGAGGATGCAGTTGACGTCTCGTTTCGCCGGCCGCACCAGCCATCCTTACTTCATGCATGACTGTATCGTTGACCAGCCCGTGGCCATCCGGCGGATGCTGCGCTCTCAACGTCCCAACGCCAACGGACTGGCAGAGCGCATCGCCGACGCACGCCACGTCCATCTGGTCGGTATCGGAACCTCTTGGCATGCCGCTATGGTCGGGGAGTACCTTCTTCGCCGGGTGGGTGGCCGCGACGAAGCCCGCTCCTGGAACTCTTTCGAGTTCTGGGCCTATCCTCCGACGATGACCAACGACGATGTGGTGATCGTCATGAGCCACGGCGGCACCAAGCGCTACTCCCTTTGGGCGTTGGAGCAGGCGAAGAAGGCCGGAGCGCGAACCGCGCTCATCACCGGACAGAACTCCAAAGGCCGGCTCGACCTCGCCGACGTCGTCATCGAGACCAGCTACCAAGAAAAGTCTGCTGCGTTCACCATTAGCCACACCGCCGCCATGTCCGCGCTCGCGATGGTGGCTGTGGAAGCAGGCGGTGGCCAGGACCTCGGAGCTGCCGACCTGGAAGCGCTGCCGGACGGTCTCTCCGATGCCCTGGCCCTCGAACCGCAGATCAAAGCCATCGCCCGCCAGTATAAGAACGCATCGCGCATCGTCTCCACCGGCTGGGGACCCAACGTGGCGACCGCTCACGAAGTCGCCCTCAAGGTCAACGAGGCCGCCTATCTGCCTACCAACGCCTATCAGCTTGAGTACTTCCTTCATGGCCCTTTCGTTGCCACCTCCGAAGGCCCGCTCGTCATCTTCATCGCACCGCCGGGTGCCGGCTACCAGCGGGCTGTCCAACTTGCCAAAGCCACCCGGGAGGCCGGTGCTCATGTCCTTGCCCTTGTCCAAGAAGGCGCCGCAGAGATGCGTGCCGTAGCGAACACCACCGTAACCCTGCCCGCTATTCCCGAGCTTCTGACCCCTATCGTCTATCTCGTGCCGCTCCAGTTGCTCACCTATTGGCTGGCCTTGGAGTTGGGCCGGAACCCAGACCTGTTCCGTTGGGACGACCCGAGGCACGTGGCGGCTACCAAGCCCGTAGAGTTCTAGCACCCCGGATTCGGCTTAACGGGAGCTAGGCCGTCAGCCTTGCGTATCTTGGCCTTAGACGCGGTCAACAGAGAAGGCTGAGAAAGTGAACACAAACGCGATTCCTTACGTAGCCCCGCTGATACTCTCAGCGGCTGTGGCGGCTAGCCTTTCTCTCTACTGCTGGAAACGGAGGGACGTTCCTTTGAACAACCCCACGGCCATCAAGGTCGAGTTGCTCTCTTCGGGGCTGGACTCCGAGCGGCTGCCCGAACAGGTGGAGTTGGCCGTCTATCGGGTGGTACAGTAGAGCGTCGCCAATGCCGTCCAGCATGCCACGGCCCAGAATATCCATGTGGAGTTGCACAGGAAGGACTCTCATCTCGTCGTCGTTGTGGCCGACGACGGCGCCGGCTTTGACCCGTTCAACATTCAGAATACCCCGGAGACCGGCGACTTCGGCCTCGTCAACCTGCGTGACCGCATCTTAAGCCTTGAAGGGAAGTTCACCCTCGAGTCCAAGCCACGCTGGGGTACGCGGATAGCCGACCGTGTGCCCATCCCGTCGCCGAAAGCAGCGAACGCCAAACCCACCGCGCCGGTCCGCTCCGTCTATCAACTGAACCCAGGGAACCGCTAGTTCCGGCACTCTGGTAAAATCTCGCCCAGAAATCCGAGGAGGAACAAAGGATGCCCAAGCCTAGAGCAGCCAATGGTAAGTCCATCACCGACCTCGTACGTGAGTGGCGCGGCCAAGGTATCCAGTACGTTCAGTTCGAACTGCCGGACATGCACGGCACCAGCCGCTCCAAAATCATCCCCCTGAACCACGTCGAGTCCTTCGCCCGCAAGGGCCTGAACATGTACGGCGGCACGGTTGTCCTCGACACCGCGTCCTCCGTCGTTCCCGCCACCCTCTACAACGAAGAGGTCAACTACGCCGACCAATACCTCATGCCCGACCTCGACACCGCAATGGTCCTCCCCTGGGCCGCCAACACCGCGCGCCTCATCTGCAACGGCCACTGGGAGGACGGGAGGCCCCAGCAGGCCAATCCACGCTACGTCCTCCAGCAGCTACTCCGCGAGGCCGAAAAACTTGGCTTCACCGTCACCGTCGGTCTGGAGTACGAGTTCTACCTCCTCGAGCCCGGCACCGCCAAACCCACCTTCGGCGGCCTCCACATCTTCAACTCCATCCGCAACACCTACGTCCCCGTCATCGAGGACATCCTGGCCCAGATGCCCAAGGCCGGGGTGGACATCATCACCGCCAACGCGGAGTACGCGCCGTCCCAGTTCGAGATCAACTTCGGCCCCAAGGCAGGCATCGCCGCCGCGGACCAGGCATTCACCTTCAAGAACGGCGTCAAGGCCGTCGCCCACAAGCACGGCTACAACGCCACCTTCATGACCAAGCCCTTCGCCGACCAGGCCGCCTCCGGATGCCACATCCACGTCAGCCTCCAGGACAGGAGCACCGGCGTAAACGTTTTCCTCGACGACCGGGACAAGGACGGCCTGTCCAAGACCGCCCGCTGCTTCATCCAGGGCATGCTGGAGCACACTCCGGCCAGCATGGCCCTCGTCGCGCCCACCATCAACTGCTACCACCGCTTCGTCCCCCACCACTTTGCCCCGTCCAACGTCAGTTGGGGCATCCAGGACCGCACCGCGGCAATCCGCGCAAAGAACTCCCGCGACGAGAATACCCACCTGGAGAACCGCCTCGGAACCGGATTGGCGAACCCCTACCTCGCCATGGCCGGCGTCCTGGCCGGCGGCCTGCTCGGCCTCAAGAAGGGCAAACCTGTCGGGCCTCCGGGCCAGGGCCCCGCCGAGGAGGACAAGCGCTACCCTGCGTTACCCACCACGCTCGACAGCGCCCTCGACGCCCTCCTCGCCGACAAGGAGTACCGCACCCTCCTAAGTGACGAGTTCGTCACCGCCTACAACGTCATGCGCCGCTACGAGATCGCCCGCTTCCGCTCCTACATCACCGACTGGGAGAAGGCCGAGTACCTCGAAATCTATTGACGGAACATCAGTGGCCTTGGTGATGCATAGCCTTCTATTGACTTGCCTTAGCCACGGCCATAGACTGGATTGGGCTTTCCGAAGCCTGGGCACGGCGTATTCAGCGCCGAGCTTCCACCGATAGACAGCCCTGTACTCCGGGAGGCAAACATAGTATGTGCGGCATAGTGGGCTTTATGTATAAGAACGGCGCCAAGGCGGTGCCGCTGGGCAACCGCCTCAGCGCCATGGCGGGTATCCTCGGCAGCCGGGGCCTCGACTCCACCGGCATGGCCCTCTACGGCAAACTGGGCCGCGACCACCTCGTCCTGCGCGCTCAGTTGGCGGCCGAATCCGGCGAGGAGGGTGAGGCCAAGCTCGGCCGCCTCCGCGACCGCGTCGGCCGCTTCGCTACCGTGGACAAGGCCATCTGGACCCGCAATCTCGCCCGTGTCGAGATGTCCGGCGTCGAGAAGCCCGACGACCTTGACCTCATCCGCCGCATCACCAAGGCCGCCGAGGAGGCCGACGACATCCAGGTCTTCTCCATCGGCACCTCAATGGAAATCATCAAGGACACCGGCGGCGCCGAGGAGTTGCATGTCTATAACGTCGAGAAGTTTCAGGGCACTCATGGCCTCGCCCACACCCGCTTGGCCACCGAGAGCATCGTCAACACCTGCTACTCCCACCCCTTCTGGGCCAGGCCCTTCGCCGACATCGCCGTCGTCCACAACGGCCAACTCACCAACCACAACATCCTCCGCCGCCGCTTCCAGCAGCGTGGCTACGACTTCCTCACCACCAACGACTCCGAGGTCATCGCCGTCTATATCGCCGACAAGCTCCTCCACGGCAAGACCTTGGAGGAGGCCCTGACGGACTCCATCACGGAGCTGGACGGCACCTTCACCTACCTCGTCGCCACCAGCGACAGCCTCGGCTTCGCCAAGGACCGCTTCGCAACCAAGCCGCTGGTCGTCGCCGAGAACGACGCCTACGTCGCCCTCGCCTCCGAAGAGGTCGCCCTGGCGCCCGTCATCACGTCCAACACCAAGGTCTATGAACCCACAGCGAGGTCGGTCCGCACATGGTCAAGGTAGCCGAGAAAACCCTTGAGATAGACTGCACACGCCGCACCACCAGCGAGGTCAACAAGGCCATCTACGCTGGCCTGGAGCGCGGCCAAAGCGTCATGGTCAGGAATCCTGCCTCGCGCCACAACCTGGGCGTCGGCATCAACCACCCGGGCAAGGTCGTCTTCGACGGCAACGTGGGCTACTTCTGCGCGGGGATGCTCAAGCACGCCGATGTCGAGGTCCGCGGGAACTGCGGCTGGTCCGTCGGCGAGGACATGATGTCCGGCAGCATCGTCGTCCGCGGCAACGCCAGCGCCGCCGCCGGGGCCGCCATTCGCGGCGGCATCCTCGTCGTCCATGGCAACGCGGGCCCGCGCACCGGCATCTCCATGAAGGGCGGGGCCATCATCATCGGCGGCAACGTGGATTACATGTCCGGCTTCATCATGCAGAAGGGTGTCTTTATCATCTGCGGCAACACCGGCGAGGCCCTGGCCGACTCCATGTACGAAGGCAAGGTCTATGTCCGCGGCAAGGTCGCCGAGTTCGGTAACGACGCCGTGACCGCCGAACTCACCGCCGAGGACAAGGCACTCCTCCGCGACCTCCTAACCAAGTACAAGGTCGCTGGCATCCCGAAACCCACCGAGTTCACCAAGATCGTCTCAGGCAAGAAGCTCTATAACTTCAACATGAAGGACTACGAACTTTGGCGCGTCGCACTGTAGGCAAGACCTCCACCAACGGCCGCAAGGCTGTCCCCGCGGAGCAGTTCAAGCCCCTCATCCGTGAGAGCTATTTCTATAGCCCCGAGGTCATCGAAGACATCCAGGTCAAGGCCCAGCTGGGACGCTACCGCATCCGCGGCTTCGGCACCCTACGTCAGCTTCCCTCCTTCCGCGACCTCACGTTCGTCACGTCCGGCCTCAGCCGCGTGCCCCTGGAAGGCTATCGGGAGAAGTGCTACACCGACACTATCCTCGGCAGCCGCCATGCCAAGAAGCCGCTTCACCTCAAGACCCCCGTCACCATCACCGGTATGAGCTTCGGTGCCCTCTCCCGCAACGCCAAGATCGCCCTGGGCAAGGCTGCTACCCGCATCGGCACCTCCACCACCACCGGCGACGGTGGCATGCTTGCCGCCGAGCGTGAGGCGTCCCACCTTCTTGTCTATCAGGTCCTCCCCAGCCGCTACGGCTTCAACCCCGACCACCTCCGGATGGCCGACGCCCTCGAGGTCGTTATCGGCCAAGGCGCTAAGCCCGGCACAGGGGGCCTCCTCCTCGGCCAGAAGGTCTCCGAAGAGATTGCCAATCAGCGCGACCTCCCCCCTGGCGTTGACCAGCGCAGCGCCGTCCGCCATCCCGACTGGATGGGTGCCGACGACCTCATCATCAAGCTCGAGGAGCTGCGCGAGGCTACCGACTACCAGCTGCCCATCTACATCAAGCTCGGCGCGGGCCGCGTCACCGACGACGTCAAGCTCGCCGCCAAGGTTGGGGCTGACGTTATCTTCATGGACGGTATGGAAGCTGGCACCGGCGCCTCACCCGAGCTCCAACTCGACCACACCGGCATCCCCACCATGGCCGCCCTCGTCGAGGCCGTCCGCGCCCTTGACGACCTCGGCCTCCGCGAAGAGGTTCAGCTCATCATCGCCGGCGGTATCAGCAGCGGTGCCGACGTTGCTAAGGCTCTGGCCCTGGGCGCCGACGCCGTCGCCATCGGCACCGCCGCCCTCATCGCCCTCAACTGCAACCGCGCCATCTACGTCGAAGACTACGAGAAGCTCGGTACTCGGCCCGGCGCCTGCCACCATTGCCACACTGGCATGTGCCCTGTCGGCATCACCACCCAAAACCCGGAGCTCATGGCCCGTCTCGACATCGAGGAGGCCGCCGACCGTGTCTTCAACTACCTCAATGCCCTGACCCTGGAGGTCCAGCTCATCGCCCGCGCCTGCGGAAAGTCAAACATCCACGACCTCGAGCCCACCGACCTGCGGGCCCTCACGACCGACGCCTCCTTCATCACCGGCGTGCCCATGGTCGGCAGCAACAAGGTCTTCGGCCAGTAAGGCCCTTCCTGTCTAGCGAAACACATGGCCCATCCACACGGGTGGGCCATACGTTTGTCCAAAGGAGAGACCGCGATGAAATTCTTCGAGATGAAGGTAGGGGACACTGTCGTCCGCGCGGAGTTGTTGACTGACAAGGCGCCGCGCATCTGCCGGGCGTTCGAAAAATCTCTTCCGGCCAAGAGCTTCGGCGTCAACGCCAAGTTCGCGGGCGAAGAGACCATCGTCATGGTCCCCTTCTACACGGAGCCTGAGAACGAGGTTGGCTCCGTCTCCCCTGGCGACATCGGCTACTACCCGACCCGCCAGACCCTCTGCCTCTTCTACGGCAAGATCATGCCCTTCGCCAGCGTCAGCCTCTTCGCCCGCGTCGTTCCCCAAGACCTCAAGAAGGCCCAGGCTGCGGGCCGCGACATCCTCAAGACTGGTGCGCTGCCCGTAACGCTGTCCTTGGTTGGCGGCCGCAAGCGCCCCACGGCCCAGCGCCGTCGCAAGGCCTCGCCCTACAACGCCGTCGCCCTCCTCGAAAAGGCCCTGGAAGACGTCTGGGCAGATGAGCCCGCCGATGTAAAGAGACTCCGCCGGTTCAAGCGGCCCCCCATGGGCAATTTACCCTGCGTCTTCTATGCTAACTTCGACCTCTTCTGGGCCACCGAGAACCTCCTGGCAACCCGTCCCCTGGTCGAGAAGCGCCTCACAGCTGCGCAGTCCGGCGCTGTCGTTGCCACGCTGCTCCGTCGCACCCGCAGCCGCGTTGCCCACTGGGGCTTCGAAGACACCAGCGCCGTCCTCGACAAAGTGGCCAAGCAGGTCGAGAAAGCCCGCTCCCGCAAGGAGGTCGTTTCCACCATCGAAGCCGCGGTCCTCTATATAGACCGTGTCCAGAACTGGGTGGATGCCATGCTTCCTTGGAACGACCTTGACGAGACTCTTAAGCTTCTCAGATAGGTTCGGTCCTCTGCGATAAAGCAAGCAAGAGGGGCGTCCCGACAAATCGGGACGCCCCTCTTGTGCTAGAGCTCTTGGGACGGCTGCGTCACGCTGTACTGCGTCGCTCCGGTGGCTTCTCCCCCTTCAGTTTCCGTACCAGCCACCATGCCCCTGGCAACACCATCATCGCGCCCACCAGCTTGATGGCATCGCCGCCGATGAAGGGGTATAGCCCACCCTTCATCATTTTGTCGAACACGTTGTTGCCGGTGATGGCGTCATAGTAGGTCAGTTCCAGCCCCGGAATCTTCGCCCCACTCGCGATGAACGCCGCCAGCCACGGCAGCCCCACCAGATAGACGACGATGTTGCCGAGCAGCATCGCCGCGACGACCTTCGACCCCTTCGCCCAGCCGTGCTCGGCCAGCCAGCCGACCAGGAACGCCGCCAGGATGAACCCGACGATGTACCCGCCGCTCGATAGGTCCCAGACATACCCCTCGATGCCCTTCCACGGGAAGATGAAGTGGAAGTTCTTCTCGGCCATCACCGATCCCCGCGGCGCGAACACCGGCACCGCGAACATCCCTAGCAGCATATACACCAGCGCGCTCAACCCGCCGCGCTTGCTCCCCAAGGCGCCGCCGGTCAGCAGCACCCCGAACGTCTGCCCAGTGATGGGCACCGTCGTCGTCGGGATGCGGATGGCGATCTGCGAGCACAGCGCGATGAGCCAGGCGAACCCGACCACCAGCACTGCATCTGCCACCAGCCGTTGTGCGCGCGTCTGCACCCAGTTCAGCGGCAGTACTGCGTCTATCAGGACAGGGGAACGGGCTTGTGCCTGCATCGTCTCAGTCCTCCGGTTCTAGCTGGGCATGCTCGAAGGGCACGGATGTCACGTAAGGAGGGATTGAGCAGGGTTGTGCATCGGAACTAGGCTCGGCGGCCCGGCGAGTTATGCCGTGCGGCCCTTGTCCTCGCGCGCAGTGAAGATGGAGTCCTTCGAAAGTCGTTGAGCAGGCCGCTTAGAGCCCCCCAGCAGCTTGCCGGAGATGGCGGCCACACCCGCCACGGCCAGCAGGCCCAGGGACGCCTTCACCAGGAAGTCTCTGCGGGACATGCCGTTCTGCTTCTTTTGGTCCATGCGCTACAACTCCACTCCGCTCGTGATGCGCCGCACATTATATCCAATCATGCTCTACGGAACAATACAAAGGGCATCAGCATACCTGACTCATCCGATGGGTCAGGTATGCTGATGCCAAAAAGAGAGGTTAGGAGACCCTCTCGCTACGCGTTGCGTGAAAAACATCACGATGTTGACGAGCTAGGGTGGCATGTGTAGTGTGGTGGCACGGAAACGGAAAAGGAATGCGGCGCATACCTCTGAGTCAGCAAAGCAAAGCTGAACGGGCACCGAAGGATCGGCGACGTGATCGCAGTGGAGTGAAGGGGGCTTGGGTGAGAAAGTTCGCGTTCTGCATCATCGTGGTGGTGGCGATGGGGGGCCTGCTGGTGGCCTGCGGAAGCAAAGAGACAGTCGTCACCAAAGAAGTCATCCAAACCGTCGTCGTTGAAAAGGAAGTCCCCGTCGAAAAACAGGTTGTCCAGACCGTCGTCATAGAAAGGGAAGTGGTGGCGACGCCAACGCGACCTCCCGCCGGACAGCCGCGCCACGGCGGCACGTTGAGGATCGTCTCCCAGGCCAGCATCCCCACCCTGGACCCGCAGTTTTCAGGCGCCTATGTGACTATCGCCGTGGCCGCCCACATGTTCGAGGCGCTTTTCAACTGGGATGCCAACCTGGACTCGCAGCCTCAGATGCTGGATACGTGGGATATCAGCCAGGACGGCCTGACGTGGACCTTCAACATACGCCCCGGGATGAAGTTCCACGACGGCACCACCGTGAAAGCCACTGACGTGGTGACTACCTTCAACCGGTGGTTGAACGGGATTTTCGCCAGGTCGTCGCTGATGAAAGAGTTCACGACGGAGGCGCCCTTCACCGTGGTGAGCGAAAACACCTTCACGCTGAACCTCAAGGAGCCCAATAGCGCGGTTCCGCTCATCATCGGAAAGCCCTACGGCAGCGTCTTCGTGATGCCCACCAGGGTGGGCGACAGGCCTTCGAGTGAACAGGTCGAAGAGTGGGTCGGCTCCGGCCCGTACAAGTTCGCGAAGTGGGACCAGGGGGACAAGGTTATCTTGAACCGTTTCGATGAATATGTCCCTCAAGACGGGCCATCCAGCCTCTTCGTCGGCAGATCCACCGCCTACATCGACAGTCTGATTTGGCTGGAGATTCCCGATGAGGAGACCAAGCTCGCCGGCCTGGAGACAGGGGAATGGGACGTGGTGGACGGGGCGGGGCTGGACTTCTACAACCGGGTCAACTCCAACCCCGATCTGACAGTGCCACTCTACAGGCCGGGCCACAGAACCAACGTCATTATGCCACCGACTCACCCGCCCTTTGACAACACCGTTGCCCGGCTGGCAGCGCAGACCGGCATGGACGACACTTCCGTCATGTCCTCTCTTGGGCCCAAAGAGTTGTGGGACCTGTGCCCCGCCGTCTTCTTCTGCGGTACTCCGTGGGAGACCGACATAGGGGCCGAGCAGTACTACAACCTCAACGACAAGGAAGAGGCGCAGCGGCTTTTGACTGAGTCGGGGTATACCGGTGAGACAATCACGCTTTTGAATCCCACGGACTACGCCACCATCACGCCTGTGGGCATCGTCGTCAGGCAGGAGCTCGAGAACATAGGCTTCACGGTGGACATGCCGGCGCTGGACTGGGCCACGGTGGTGACGCAGCTCGGTAGTCCCGACACTTTCAACGTGCTGGCCAGTTGGGACGTCCACTGGAACAGCAGCAGCCCCTTGGACAACGAAGCCATCGGTGCTGGGATTGCCATATGGCCGAAGGTGCCTAAGCTCTTGGACCTGCGCAAGAAGTTCATCCAGGCCGCCACTCAAGAGGAGAAGTTCCGCGTGATGGAGGAGATGCAGGTCGAGTTCTTCAAGAACGTCAACGCGCTGTACGTGGGCGTGTTCTACAGCATCTATCCCCACACGAGCGCCCTCAAGAATCTGGAGGTCAAGGCGGTTCCCTACTACGCCAACACCTGGCTCGAGCGGTAGGGCGCAGCGGAGACAAGCTATCCGACTGGGGTTTGATTCCCTCCGAGGGCTGGTGCCATCAGGTCATCAGCCCTCGGAGGCACAGCGGCCTTCCAGCAGCATCTGCATCGCCGGGTCACAATCCCGTCTTGGCGGGAACAGCTCCAAGCTGGAGGAGAAGCCGCGGATGGCGGAAAGTTGGAGCCTCAGCCCGGACTCCAAGACTTATACCTTCACCCTGCGTGATGGTCTCAAGTTCGCCGACGGCTCGCCTATAACCGCACAGGACGTGGTCGTCTCCTTCACACGCTGGCTGGGTGGACAGGACGGTACAGCGGGCCTGATGCGCGAATTCGTGGCTGACCCGGCCTTCACCACGGTAGACGACAAGACCTTCGCCGTGAACCTGAAAGAGCCGTTCGGCGCAGTCACCGATGGCATGGCGAGGCCAGCCAGCGGCGTGTTCGTGATGCCGGCAAGGATCGCCAGCGTGCCGTCCTCCACGCAAATCTCCGACATCATCGGCTCCTCGCCCTATAAGTTCAGCAAGTGGGAGCAGGGGAACCAGCTCGTCCTGGAGCGGTTCGATGACTACGTGCCCAGCGGCGGCAAGGCCGACCTCTACGCGGGGGAGCAGATTGCCTATCTGGACCAGCTCATCTGGTTGGAGATCCCTGATGAGGAGACCAAGATTGCCGGTCTGGAGACGGGTGAGTGGGACTTGGTGGATGGTGCCGGCCTGGATTTCTACAAGCGGGTGAACAGCAACTCGGAGCTCACCGTTCCCTTGTACAAGCCGGGCCACAGGTCTGCCGTCGGCCTAATTCCCACCCATCCGCCTTTCGACAACTTAAACCTGCGTCGGGCGGTCCAGATCGGCATGGACTACGAGGCTCTCATGGCCTCCTTGGGCCCTGACGAACTGTGGGACCTGTGCCCCGCCTCCTTCTACTGTGGCGTGCCCTCTGAGACTGACATCGGTGCCGACGAATACTACAACGTCAACGATAAAGAGCGGGCCCGCCATTTGGTCAATGAGTCCACGTACACCGGCGAGACGGTTATCTGGCTGAACCCCACCGACTACGCCACCTTGACGCCCCTTGGAATCGTGGGCAAGCAGGAGATGGAGGCCATCGGAATCAATGTGGATGCGCCAGCCTTGGACTGGGCCACCGTGGTGACCCAGCTGGGCGACCCTGATGCATTCCATGTCTGGACCAGTTGGTGTGTCCACTGGTTCTGCGGCGATCCTATCAGGTCCCCGATATACGCTGGCAACCAGGCTTTCTGGCCCAAGGTGCCTAAGATTGAAAGGCTGCGCCGCCAGTTCGCGCAGGCCACTACTTTCCAGGAGAAGTACGAAATCATCAAGCAAATCCAACTCGAGGGATACATCAACGTCCAGTGGGTGGAGCCAGGTAACTTTTACAGTATCTTCCCGCACACGGCAGACCTGAAGAACTTCGAAGTAAGGGCGCTGCCTTTCTACGTCAACACATGGCTAACTCGCTAGTGATCTGTGGGTAAATGACGAACGCATGCGAGTGCGTGCTCAGGGTTAGTCTTTCAGAAGGGTGTTGGGAACCCTTTCATCTTAAGAAAATGTATCAACATACCTGACTCATCCGATGGGTCAGGTATGTTGATACCATACAAAGGACTTCGCCCCTGTCGGCTATTTCCACCACTCGTGGAAGTGGTGGAGCGGCCCGTAGCCGGTGCCCAGCGGGTATGCCGCGCGGATCGCGTTCGTTACGTATCGCTTCGCCGAGCCCACCGCCTCCCGCGGCGTCTCGCCCCGCGCCAGGTACACCGCCAGCGCCGACGCGAACGTGCAGCCTGTTCCGTGCGTGCTGGTGGACATCATCCGCGGCGCGGTGAACGCCTTGATTTCTTTCCCGTCGTACAGCAAGTCTGTCGCAGGGCCGGAGGCCAGGCCGCCTGTGACCACACACGCCTTTGCGCCCATCCGCACAAGTTCCTCGGCTGCGGCGCGCATGTCATCCAGCGACTTGATCTCCTTCTCCGTCAGTACCGAGGCCTCTTCCACGTTCGGTGTCACGATGGTCGCCAGCGGAAGCAGCTTCTCCCGCAAAGCCTTCACCGCTTCCTTCTGGAGCAGCCTGTCGCCTCCCTTGGACACCATCACCGGGTCCACGACCACGATCTTGGTCAGCGAGTGCTCGCGCAGCTTCTCGGCCACCGCCTCGATGACCGCCGAGCTAGATAGCATCCCCGTCTTCACCGCATCTGCGCCGATGTCCGTCGCCACCGCGTCTATCTGGGCCTTGATGAGGCTGATGGGCAACTCGAGGATGTCTGTGACGCGACGCGTGTTCTGCGCCGTGACGGCCGAGATGACCGTCGTGGCATACGCACCCAGCGCCGCGACGGTCTTCATGTCGGCCTGGATGCCCGCGCCGGCGCCCGAGTCCGACCCTGCGATGGTCATGATCTTGATAACAGGCTCGTTCATCTTGCGCCCCTTGGACGACGGCTTGCCGTCTGCTCGTCCGGCCACTGTTCGCCTCGGTATGCCGCCTCGAAGAACCGGTACTCGTAGCGCAGCGAGGTCAGGAAAAGCTCCTCGACGCGCTTCCGCCGCATCGGCGGAGTGTTGCGGTCAACGTGTTGCCCCAAGAATGCCGCGATGTCGCCTAGCACCGCCGGCCCGTGGATGTCTATCCACGCCCGGTACGCCGCGTTTCGGGGCCGCTTGCCCGCTTTCATCAGGCGGGTGGCCCAATCGAGGTAGGCTCCCTCAGTCACGTACAATACCGTCGCGATGTCCTCGAACTGGCCTTCAAGCCCTACCCGCACCATGAAGTCGCCGAACGCTTGCGTCGTTGGCGTCTTGCGCGCCATCTCCTCAGGCGTGACCTTCATCTCCTTGAATGCGTCCATGAAGATGTCGTTCTCGGGGTTCAGGATTCCCGTGATGAACTTGTTGAACCGCGACGCCGCATCGAAGCTCGGGGCCTTGGCAACGCCCATGGAGAGGATGGAAACGATGTCGCCCACGATGGCGTAGTCTTGAACGAAGTAGTCGCGGAAGGTCTTCCTCGGCAATGTCCCGTCGCCCATCTCTAGTACGAAGGGGTGAGTCACAACCCCTTCCCAGAGTTCGCGGTGCTTTTCCTTGAGTTCTGCCGTCAGCGCCATGCGGGCAATCTTACCTCATCGTTCTCGGATAGACCAGGAATCGGAGTCTAGCGAAGGCCTAGGGGCGTGTCAATCGCAGAGACGCTCCCCAATTAGGCCGGTGGTATAATCCCGCGAGCCTCATTATGGACGGATCCACGAGGAGGGCCGTTGGAACTGTTGGTGAAAGGGGCTGCCACTCTCGGCCTTGCCTTAGGCGACCGCGAGGTCCGACTTTTCGAGAACTACTACGAAGCGCTGGTCGGGTGGAACCGCATGGTCAACCTGACCGCGATAACCGAGCGGGATGAGGTACAGACTCGGCACTTCGTTGACTCTCTCTCGGCCATCTTGGCCGTGCCAGCCAATGTGGTGACCTCGGCACACATGGCCGACGTGGGTAGCGGCGCAGGCTTCCCCGGTGTGCCCCTCGCCATCGTGTTCCCCGAGTCACGGGTTACCCTCATCGAGTCCACCGCTAAGAAGACTGCTTTCCTCTCTCACCTGAAGGAGCTGCTCGGTCTGGCAAACCTGACAGTCCTTACCGGTCGCGCCGAGGAACTGGCACACCTGCCGGAGTTGCGGGAGCGGTTCGACATCGTCCTGTCCAGGGCCGTCGCCGAACTCGCCGCGCTGGCGGAGTTGACGCTGCCATTCTGCCGCATCGGAGGCACCTCTGTGGTGCACAAGCGGCCAGATGTCGCCGGCGAACTGGCCCGCGCCCGCCAAGCTATCGAGACCCTCGGAGGACACCTGGACAGGGTATTGGACGTAGATTTGGAGGTGATGAAGGAGAAAGGAGCCCTCGTAGTCCTGGATAAAATTATTGCGACACCCGACCGCTTTCCAAGGCGACCCGGCATGCCTGTCAAGCGCCCGTTGTAACATTAGAGCAAAGCCAGGAGGGCCAACTCAGCTTGTCCCGCCAGTCCCAACCTCTGTCCCTCAAACGGCGCATCCTTTCGCTGCCGACCCTGCTTGCCTTCGCCATCGCCGGCGCCTTCATCGCGTTCCTGGCAACCCGCTTCGACCTCGACTGGGGCCAGACCTGGGACAACGTCCGCTTCCTCAACCCCTGGCTGTACATCGTTGCCCTCGCCCTTTACTACCTCAGCTTTGCCTTCCGCGGCCTGCGTTGGAAGATCCTCGCAGCCAACGCCGCGTCCGCCGAGGGGTCAGGCCACGAGCTTCGCCTACCGTCCGTTTCTCGTTTCTCTCAGTTCATCCTCGTCGGTTGGTTCGTCAATGCCATCAGTTGGTTCCGGCTGGGCGACGCCTATCGTGCCTATGCCTTCGCCGATGAGTCCAAAGGCAGCTTCTCCTGGAGCCTTGGCACAGTCCTTGCCGAGCGCGTCCTGGACATGGTGGTCATCTCGGTCCTTATCATCGCTAGCGTCTTTGCCGTCTCGGCGTCTTTCGAGTCCGATGCATCCCGCTACCTGCTCATCGCCGCCGTGGTCATGGCCGTCGCCCTCGTCGCCCTCTTGGCTCTCATGCGCGGGTACGGCCGCCGGCTTGCCATGCTCCTCCCGGCCCGCCTGCAGGGCGCATACGACCGGTTCCATCAGGGCACCCTCGGCAGCGTCCGCCGGATGCTGCCTGCCCTCGTCCTGCTCAGCCTCATCGGCTGGGTCTTGGAGGCCTGCCGCCTCTACTTCGTCGTCCAAGCGCTGCACATGGACATCGGTCTCCCTATGGTTATGCTCGTTTCCCTCGGCCACGCCATCCTCAGCACGGTGCCCACCCCCGGCGGCGTCGGCGCCGTCGAGCCCGGCCTCACCGGCCTCCTCGTTCTCAGCTTCGACCGCCATGATGCCGCATCCATCACGCTGGTGGACAGGTCCATCACCCTTGTCAGCGTCATCGTCTTCGGCGGCCTACTCTTCCTCTACCTCCAGGTCGCCAGGTCGCGGGAGCGCAAAGGCGAGATGTCCTTGGCTGCGCAGCCCAGCGACGGCGCGGGCTAGGCCCGCCCCGCCGTCTATTGACTCGCCCGTGGGCCAAAGTTACACTCGCCGTTAGGTCTGTATGTAAGGAGTGCCGATGACCACCCAAGTCAAGTCCAAGTTGAAGCTGAAAAGCTCCGCGGTCACCGATGGGCCGAGCCGCGCGCCCGCCCGCGCCATGCTCCGCGCCACCGGCCTGACCGATGACGACATGAACAAGCCCTTCGTCGCCGTCGGCAACCTCGCCAGCGACATCACCCCATGCAACGTCCACCTGGACCGCATCGCCCGCAAAGCGAAGGAGGGCGTCCGCGCCGCCGGCGCCGTCCCCTTCATGTTCGGCACCATTACGGTCAGCGACGGCATCTCCATGGGCACCGAGGGCATGAAGGCATCCCTCGTCAGCCGCGAAGTCATCGCCGACTCCATCGAGACCATCACCTTCGCCGAGGGCATGGACGGCCTCGTCATCGTCGGCGCTTGCGACAAGAACATGCCCGGCGCCATCATGGCCATGGCCCGCCTGAACATTCCGTCCATCTTCGTGTACGGCGGCGCCATCCTCGCTGGACAGTACCGCGGCCAGGACATCAACATCCAGGACATGTACGAGGCCGTCGGCTCCTACTCCCAGAAGAAACTCACCTTGGAAGAGCTCATCGCCATGGAGCGCGTTGCCTGCCCCGGCGAGGGCGCCTGCTCCGGCATGTTCACCGCCAACACCATGGCCTCGGCCATCGAGGCGATGGGCATGTCCATCCCCGGCGCGGCCTCCATCCCCGCCGTGGACCCGCGCTGCGAGGCGACCGCTGCCAAGGCGGGCTCCTACCTCTACAAGCTCTTGGAGCGCGACATCAAACCCCGTGACATCATCACCCGTGAGTCACTGGAGAACGCCATCACCGTCGTCCTGGCCATGGGCGGTTCGACCAACTCCGTCCTCCACCTCCTGGCCATCGCCCACGAGGCCCGCGTCCCGCTGAGCATTGACGACTTCGACCGCCTGAGCCGCAAGACGCCCTACCTCACCGACCTGCGCCCCGGAGGCCGCTACGTCATGCCCGACATGGAGAAGCCGGGCGGCATCCCGACCCTGATGAAGGAGCTGATGAAGGGCGGCCTGCTCCACGGCGACTGCATGACCGTCACGGGCAAGACCGTCGCCGAGAACCTGGCCGGATTCAAGGGCGAGCCGGACAAACGGGCCATCTACCCCATCTCCTCGCCGCGCAGCCCCACCGGCGGCCTGGTCATCCTCAAGGGCAACCTGGCCCCCGAGGGTTGCGTGCTGAAAGTCTCAGGCACGAAACACCTGGCCCACGAAGGCCCGGCCCGCGTCTTCGACGGCGAGCGTGCCGCCTTCAACGCCGTCATGGACGGCAAGATCAAGCCGAACGACGTCCTCATCCTCCGTTACGAAGGCCCCAAGGGCGGCCCAGGGATGCAAGAGATGCTCGCGCTCACAGGGGCCATCATGGGTGCGGGCCTGGGCGACAGCACCCTGCTCGTCACGGACGGCCGCTTCTCCGGCGCCACCCGCGGTCCCATGATCGGCCACGTCGCCCCCGAGGCCGCCGTCGGCGGCCCCATCGCCCTCGTCCGCGACGGAGACACCATCGTCATGAACGTCGAGCGCCGCGAGCTCAGCGTCAAGCTGCCCCAGGCCGAGCTGGATAGCCGTCGCAAGCAGTGGAAGGCGCCTGCCCCCAAGTACGAGCGCGGCGTCCTCGCCAAGTACGCCAAGCTCGTCTCCTCCGCCTCCATCGGCGCCGTCACAAGCTGACACCGCTTTGGTGTCAGCTTGAGCGAGGCGAAGGATTTGGGGGAGGGGTTGGGCAGCCCTCCTCTCCCCTTGCGGGAGAGGCCTTTGACCGCACCACTCGCCTCTCCAGACTGGAAGCCATGAGCGAGCGCAGCGAGTCGAATGGCTGCCCGGCCTGGATTCGAACCAGGGTCAGAGGATCCAAAGTCCTCTGTGCTACCGCTGCACCACCGGGCAACATCCCGAAAGGGCGACGCTGGGCTTGGAAGGGCGAGGCCATGCCGCCGCCTCAGACTCTACTATACCCCAATGCCTACTGACCGGCCATTCGGCTATACTGGTAGCCCACTCGCATCCTGACATCCGCAGGACACACATGGCCGAAGAGTTGTACTACGACGTCACCGTTGTCGGCGCGGGCAACGCCGCCCTCTGCGCCGCCCTCGCCGCCCGCGACCAGGGCGCCGCCGTCGCCGTCCTCGAGAAGGCGCCGCCGTCCGCCCAGGGCGGCAACTGCCCTTACACTGGCGCGGGCTTCCGCTTCACCCACACCGGCCTCGACGACCTCAAGCGCCTCGTCCCCGACCTGGCGGGCAAGGACCTCAGCCACACCAGCATGGCGCCGTATTCCGCCGAGGAGTTCCGCCGCCACCTGACGACCGTCACCCACGGCGACACGAGCGAGGAGCTGATGGAGGCCCTCATCGCCGAATCGCGCCCCACCGTTGACTGGATGCACGCCAAGGGTGTCCGCTGGGAGTTGCCCGTCCAGGGCTCTGTCGCCCGCGCGCCGTCCACCATCCCCAACCAGGTCGGCCTAGCCGCCTACGGCGCTGGCCCCGGCCTCGTGGACATGCTCACCAAGGCCGCGCGGCGCAATGGCATCCAGGTCCTCTACGAGACCAAGATGCTCAAGCTGCTCCAGGGTCCCAAGGGCGAGGTCAATGGCCTCATGGCCCAGGACGCCGACGGCGTTCACACCATCCGCGCCAAGGCGGTCGTCCTCGCCTGCGGCGGCTTCGAGGCCAACGCCGAGATGCGCACGAAGTACCTCGGCGGCCACTGGGAGCGCGCCAAGGTCCGCGGTGCCCGCTACAACACCGGCGACGGCCACCGCGCCGCCATGGAGATTGGCGCCGCCGCGGCAGGGCAGTGGACCGGCTGCCACGGCACGCCCATAGACATCAACGCGCCCGCCACCGGCATCGTCAAGATTACCGACAGCCAGCCGCGCCGCTCCTACCCCATCGGCATCATGGCCAACGTCGCAGGCCGCCGTTTCATGGACGAGGGCGAGGGCTTTGCCGAGCAGACCTTCGTCAAGGCCGCCGTCGCCGTCCTCAAGCAGGAGCGCGGCATCGCCTACCAGGTCTTCGACGCGAAGGCCAGGCCCCACCTGGAGGAGCGCTACGGCATCGCCAAGCCCGTCGAGGCGGCCACCATCCGCGACCTGGCCACGAAGCTTGGTGTCAATGCTGCCGCGCTGGAGGCCACCGTTAGCTCCTTCAACGCCGCCGCCCGCGACGGCGACTACGCCCCGCGCACCCTCGACGGCAAGGCCGCCCACGGCCTCGACATCCCCAAGTCCAACTGGGCCATCAAGCTCGACAGGCCGCCCTTCGTCGCCTACACCGTTACTGGCGGCATCACCTACACCTACGGCGGGCTGTGCATCAACGCCAAGGCGCAGGTGCTCGACACCGAGGACAAGCCCATCCGCGGCCTGTTCGCCGCCGGCGAGATTATCGGCGGCATCTTCTACCACAACAGCCTGCGCTCCGGCGGCCTCATGCACGGCGCCGTCTTCGGCCGCCTCGGCGGCATCGGCGCGGGCCGGATGCGAGAAGAGTAGAAGCTGATCTGCACGATCAGCTATACCTCAATCAGAAGGCGACTGTATTCAATCTCTCCTCCCCCTTGAGGGGGGGATTGAAGGTGGGGGTGAATCTGTCGCCCTGAACTGCGAGATGGAGGTGCTCGTGGGAAGTCGTTAGTGCCCGCAAGAGCGGGACCGGGAGCGGGGAGGGAGTAGCGCTGGCGACCTCTTCGTGTTGCGCCGCCGCTGACCTACCCCCGTGGCAGGCCCAGGCCCCGCGTCGCGATGATGTTCCGCAGCACTTCCGATGTGCCTGCGCGTATCGTGAACGAGATGGCGTCCATCCACTCCCAAGCGAACCGTCCGTCCATGAACGCCCACTTGGAGCCCTTGTCGAGCGTTCCATGCATGCCTGTCAATTCCATGCCCACGTTGAAAATCTCCTGCGCGAGCTCGCTCCCCATCAGCTTCGACATCGCCGCCTCTTTGTTCGGCACCTGTCCCCGCGACTGCATCCAACCCACACGGTACGCCAGCAGCCGCCCCGCCTCGTTCGCCGTCCACAGCGCCGCCAGCTGCTGCCGCACGCGTTCGCCTGCGTGGACGCGCCACCCGCCCAGGTCAGGCTCGTTGCACAGCCGCACCAACTCCTCCAGGCTTCGCCGGTTCGCCCCGAACCGCGCCACTCCGGACCGTTCGAAGTCCAGGCTCGCCGCCCCCACGTACCAGCCCCGGTTGTCCTCGCCCACCAGCTCCTCCCGCAGCACCCGTACGTTATCGAAGAACACTTGGTTGAAGTAGTGGACCCCGAACATGTTCAGGATGGGCCGCACTTCGATGCCTGGAGAGTGCATGTCCACCACGAACATGCTGATGCCTTTGTGCTTCGGCGCCTCCGGGTCGGTCCGCGCCATCAGCCAGCAGTGCGTCGCCTTGTGCGCCCCGCTCGTCCATATCTTCGAGCCGTTGAGCACGTATCCGTCCCCGTCCCGCTTCGCCCGGAGCTGCAGCGACGCCAGGTCCGACCCGGCCCCCGGCTCGCTGAACCCCTGGCAGAAGATGGCGGTGCCATCCGCGATCCGAGGCAGGTACGCCTCCTTCTGCCGCTCTGTTCCGTACAGCATCAGCGTGGGTGCCACCAGGTCGCTGCCGATCATCATGTCCCGCGTCGGCGCCCGCGCGTAAGCCGTCTCCTCATTGAAGATGAGCTGGTCTATCTTCGAGCGGCCCTGCCCGCCAAACTCGGCCGGCCATGACAGCGTCAGCCAGCCCTTCGCCGCCAGCTTCGCCGTCAGCGCCCGCACCGCCGGCCAGTGCTCCTCACGGAACTCCGCGTCCGGCTCTATCGCCTTCCATGCCTCCGACGCGTGCTCCGCTAGGAACGCCCGCACCTCCCGCCGGAATGCTTCCTGTTCGGGGGTGAACTGGAAACGCAATGTCTAGCTCTCCCACTGGTTTCGTATCCGCGTGAAAACACTAGCCCCGCACATGGACGACATGCGCTCCACGTGCGGGGCTAGTGTGCTCATCTTCGGCCGGTCGGTCTTACAGCAGCCCCATCTCGCGGACCTCGGTCAGCGCCCTCTCGTAGGCCGTCACCGTATCCGCTATCTCCTTGTCCGAGTGCGCCGCGCCTACGATGAGGCGCGTGCCGCCGCCCATCGCGTCCACGCCGTGGTTCAGCAGGGCCAACTGGAGTTGGTGGTTCCGCTTGGCGTCCTGCGTCTTCTTGAACTGGTCTGGCGGCAGGATGCAGACTTCCTTGTTGCATTCGTGGTCGGCGCCGAGCCGTATGAACAATAGGCCGCCGATGCCGCTCGCGCATCCGGGGATCTCCATCCGCCCCAGCAACTCGTTCAGCCCCTTTTTGATCTTGTTCGTGGCTGCGTCGCACTTTTCGTTCACCGGCGTCATCTTCAGCAACTCCAGCGCCTTGGCGCCGGCTGCCGCGGACAACGGGTTCCCGTTGTACGTCCCGGGGTGTGACACCCTGCGGTTCCGGTCGTAGTCCGGGTCGTTGTGGAACTCGATCTGGTTGATGATGTCCGCGCGTCCGGCCACGGCCCCGCCCGGAAGCCCGCCGCCCAAAATCTTGGCCAGCGTCGTCAGGTCGGGCGTGACCCCGTAGTACCCCTGCGCCCCGCCTTTGGAGATGCGAAACCCCGTCACCACCTCGTCGAAGATAAGGACGATGCCGTGTTTCTTCGTCGTCTCCCGCAGCTCGCTCAAGAAAGAGGGCTTGATCGGCTCCATGCCCATATGCGCGCCCGTCGGCTCCAGGATGATGGCCGCAACGTCCTTGTTCTCCTTCAGCGTCTTCTCGACGACGCCGATGTCGTTCGGCGGAAGGACGATCATCGTCGCCAGACTCTCCTTCGGGATGCCGCCCAGGCCTGTGCCGCCGGCCAGCGCGTAGTCGCTCCAGCCGTGGAAGTGGCCCGTGAACTTGATGATCTTCGTCTTGCCCGTGAAGGCCCGCACCAGCCGCAGCGCCATCATCACCGCCTCGGTGCCCGAGCTGTGGAACCGTACTTTCTCGGCGGACGGGATGAGGTCCACCGCCAGTTTGCCCCACTTGATCTCCGCCTCGGTGGACTGCCCAAGGTGTGTCCCCTTCGCGACGGCGTCCTGCACCGCCTTCACGATCTCCGGGTGCGAGTGGCCCAGAATCAGCGAGCCGTGCCCCGTCTTGTAGTCGATGAGCTTGTGGCCATCCACGTCCCACTTGTGCGGCCCCATCGCGTGGGTCACGTACAGCGGGAACGGCTGGAGGCGGCGCGCATCGTGCGTCACGCCGTCCGGGAAGATGTTCTTCGCCTGGTTGAACCGCTCCTGCGACTTGGGGTGCAGTTTGATATACCGTTCCTCGATGGGGGTGGGCATGACTCCTCCTCTCGCTCTCGCTTCAACGGAATCCGCCCCTGGCGGTCACCCCGCCGGAGCGCACCGCGCCATTATAGCCGCTGACTTTGCCCCTGCCAACCAGCCAGCCTTGCTATTGGATGAGCTTGGAGTGTTACCTCTCTCCTTGTGAGCGAGGGCGTTGCCCAGACGCCGTCGGTGCAACGGGTTACGAGGGGAATGTTCTCCTGGTCTCCGATGCCCGTACAATATGCCCACTGTCATCTAGAGGAGAACGACATGCAAAAGTCAGAACCCCTTGCAGACATCATCGCCGGCTGGTTCAAAGCCGCCAGTAGGGGGAGACGCCACCTACGCGGACAAACATCTCTCGAAGCGCTCCACCATGCTGCTCGTCGGCACCGACCCTGAGGAGTGGATTCGGGGCAAGGCCGCAGCCAAGTTCCTGATGAACGAGGCCAGAGCCTCGGGCGGGAAAGTCAAAGTCAGCGTCGGCAAGGTCGAGGCCTACATGGAAGGCTCCGTTGGATGGGGCATCGCCAATCCAACCATCACCTTACCCAACGGCAAGAAGTTCCAGCCCCGCTGGAGCGCCGTCTTCCACAAAGAAAGAGGCAAGTGGAAGATTATCCAGATCCACGCGTCCGTCGGCGTCCCCAACGAGCAGATCCTGGCCTAAGATGGCCTTGTGCGACGGCGCCTTGCCTTATCCGAAGAGAGGATAGCCGTTAGGTCCTCCTCCCCCTTGAGGGGGGAGGACCTTTGGGCCGACCAGTCGGCCGAAAGGGGTGGGGGTGAATCCACATCCTGCGGGCAGAGTGTTTTTCTGCCACGCTAGCCCCACCGCCTTCGTCAGGAACTCCATGAACGGCGATGCCGTCCGGCACGCCGCCGCGTACTGCTCCATGAACTCGTCCGAGCACGCATCACCCATGCCGAACTCCACCGTTGTCACGAAGTCCTTCCGCTTGAGGTCCTCGATGAAGGGATGGTTCGGGTCGAACCCCTTGGGTGACCGCGACACCGACTCGCCCCAGAACGAGTGCGCCGCCTTGAACGCTCGGCCCGAGATGGCCTTCTTCCACACCTCCGGCTTGGCCGCTATGGCCTCGCGGATGCGCAGCAGGGTAGGGCCGTCCGGCTGCCAGATGCCCGTCCCGCACATCACGTTCATCGGCTCCAGGTGGAGGTAGAATCCAGGCGTGTGCACGTCCCCCGTCGCATCGTGGCGGAAGTGCGCCGCCGCGTGCGTCTTATAGGGAGTCTTGTCCTTGGCGAACCGCGTGTCGCGGTAGATGCGGAACATCGAGCCGCCCACCGGCCTCGGGTCCGCCACGAAGTGAGGGCTGATCTTCCTCAGCGGCCCCTGGAAGTCCTCGATGAACGCCAGCAGCGGCTGCTTCACGTCCCGCTCATACCGTTCCTTATTCGCGTTGAACCACGTCCGGTCGTTATTCATCGCCAGCTCCGCCAGGAACTGGAACAACTCTTTCCCGAAATACACCCTCTTTGCCATGGTCATCCTCGCTCGAAGATCGTCGCCACGCCTTGGCCGCCGCCCACGCACATCGTGACCAAACCCGTGTTCAGGCCGCGTCGCTCCATCTCCTCCATCAGCTTCACCACCATGATGGCGCCCGTCGCCCCGACGGGATGGCCCAGACTGATGCCGCTCCCGTTCACGTTCGTCTTCTCCATGTCCAGGTCGAGCTGCCGGATGCACGCCAGCGCCTGCGCCGCGAACGCCTCGTTCAACTCGATGAGGTCGATGTCCTCGATAGTCATCCCTGCCTTCTGCAGCGCCATCCGCGTCGCCGGCACCGGCCCGATGCCCATGTAGGCCGGGTCCACGCCCGCGACGGCCCGGGCCCGCCACCGCAGCCGCGGCCTGATGCCTAACTCCTTCGCCTTCTCCTCCGACATGATGACCACCGCCGCCGCACCGTCGTTGATGGTCGAGGCGTTGCCCGCCGTCACCGTGCCCCCCTCCTTGAACACCGGCGGCAGCTGCGCCAGCCGCTCCAGCGTCGTGTCCCCGCGCGGCCCCTCGTCCGCCGACACCGCCACCGGCGGCCCTTTGCGCTGCGCCACCTGCACCGGCACGGTCTGGCCCGCGAACCGGCCCTCCTTCATCGCCACCGAAGCCCGTTGCTGGCTCAGCAGCGCCAGCTCGTCCTGGTCATGCCTGCTCACCTCATACCGCGCCGCCACGTTCTCCGCCGTCACCCCCATGTGGTAGCGGTTCACGGGACACCCCAACCCCTGCACCAGCCCGTCCGCCAGCGCCGCATCGCCCAACCGCAGCCCGTCGAACCGCGCCTTGTAGTCGAGCACGAACGGCGTCTGGCTCATGTTCTCCGTCCCGCCGGCCACCAAGATGTCCGCCTCACCCGTCTGCACCAGCATCGCCGCGAAGTTGATGGCCTCCAGCCCCGACGAGCACTGCCGGTTGATAGCCACCGTCGGCACCGACTCCGGGATGCCCGCCCGCAGCGCCGCCCGGCGCGCCGCATACCCCGCCTCCGTCGCCTGGAGCGCGTTTCCCAGCACCACCTCGCCCACCGCCTCCCCAGTGATCTGCGCCCGCTCCATCGCCGCCCGCAGGGCCACCGCACTCAACTCCGCAGCCGACACGTCTTTGAACGCGCCCCCGAACCGGCCCACCGGCGTTCTCGCCCCGCCTACGATCACTGCGTCGCGCATAGCTCCCTCCTTCGTCAGCCCGCCGTCAGGCCTCGCGGCCCCACAGACGCGCCGATTGTAACACATGCGCCAACTCCGCACTCCGCCTTCCGCCGCGGCCCATCCGCCTTCCCAGACCTTCAGCCCATCCGTTGGAATCAGTCCAAAAACCCTTGACACCCAAAGGGGGGTGTGATAGTTTTCGACAGTCCTACTGGCTCGGTGCCCTGGGTATCTGACCATCCTTGCGTGAGGCCGTCCGTGGATCCGAACGCGCTCACACCTGCTGAATGGAAAGAGATGGGCCACCTACTTTCCACCCTGTGGGGAGTGGTGGCCCTGATAGTGTTCTTCGCGGCCAACCTCCTCATCGGCCATGTCTGGATACCTTCATTCGTCCAGTCTGGGCACCTGCCTGCGAACCTGAGCAAGGTGCGCCCCATGTTCTACTTCGCCGCCATCGCCTCCTTCGGCGGGGCGATATTCCTTCTCTCCAAGGTGGCCGACTTCGCGGGTGTTCTGAGGCCCATCTTTGATCGGTTCTGGATATAGGCGCCGCCGGGGCCGCGAAATAACCAGCGATTAGACAAGGCAAACAGACTTGCTCCAAGGGGACTTTCAACCTAAGAAGCCGACCAGAAAGCAGCTTATCAAGCTGAGCATCTTCGGCCTCATCGGCCTAGTTCCGCTGACGGCCCTGGTCTTCTTCTTTATGTTCCTGTTCTCCGCCTGGCTCGGAAAGCCCATGGCCGTCTTCGGCTACGACGAAGGCCCGACGCAGCCTATCGCCTTCCCCCACACCCGCCACGTCCAGGAGCTTGGCCTCGACTGCACCTTCTGCCACCGCAATGTCACTAAAGGCGCCGCGGCCACTATCCCGCCTGTCGGCCTCTGCATGACCTGCCACAAAGTCGTGGGCGAAGGCCTCCCCGAAGTCGAAAAACTCCAGGCCATCTACGACTCTGGCAAGCCGATCGACTGGGTCCGTGTCCACCGCGTCCCCGACCACGTCCACTTCAACCACCAGGCCCACATCTTGTTCTTTAGCCAGCGCGACGCTATCGCGCCGTCACAGGTCTGTGCCACCTGTCATGGCGATGTTGGTGGCATGGTGAAGGTCAAACAGGCGCGGTACCTCAAGATGGCCGACTGCGTGAACTGCCACCGCGACAACGGCGCACCCACCGACTGTGTGACGTGCCACTACTAGAAACATGAAACTTACACGGCGACAATTCCTAGGGTTGGTGGGCGGAGGCGGCGCCGCGGCCGTCATCTTTCAGGCCTGCGGTGTCCCCGAAGCCGAACTCTTCGTCGAGTCCACCAACCAGATACCTGAAGACCTCGTCTCCGGCCTCGACAACTGGTACGCCACCTTGTGCCGCCAGTGCCCTTCCACCGAGGGCATCGTCGTCCGCGTCATGGAAGGCCGCGCCAAGAAGGTCGAAGGCAATGTTGACTTCCCTGTCAACCAGGGCAAACACAGCGCCCGCTGCGAGGCCGGCCTCCAGGCCCTCTACCATCCCGACCGCATAGCCGGCCCCCTCGTTCGCACCGGCGAGCGTGGCGGCGGCCAGTGGGAAGAGGTCAGCTGGCCCGACGCCCTCGGCCGCTTGGCTCAGCAGCTGCGCGGCCTCCGCGACCCTGCGGCGCTCGTCATGGTCACCTCGCCTGAGAACTCCTACTCCGGTCTCGTCGCCGACCGCTTTGTCACCCGCTTCGGAGGACAGCGCCTCCGCTATGAGACCTTGGAGTCCACCAATGTTCGCCGTGCCGTCAAGCTCGTGTACGGCCAGGACAGGATGCCCGACTTCGACATCGAAAACTCGGCCTACATCCTCTCCTTCGGCGCCGACTTCCTCAATACCTGGGGTTCGCCCGTCCGCCACGCGCGCGGATACGGCCAGTTCCGTCAGGGCGACCGTGAACGCGGCACCCACGTCCACGTGGACAGCCGTTTCTCCATGACCGGCGCAAGCGCCGATGAGATCTTCTTCGTCAAACCAGGCCGCGAGGGCCTCCTTGCCCTCAGCATCGCCTCCGTCATTATCGAGGATGGCATGGGCAACACGGCCGCGGCTGATGCTCTCACCGACGGCGGCCGCATAGACATGGGCCGGTTCGCCCCAGACCGCGTCGCCGATGCCGTCGGCGTCAGCGCCGACCGCATCCACTCCCTTGCCCACGAGTTTGCTGAACATCGCCCCGGCATCGCCATCGGTGGCGGCTCCGCTGCGGCCCACACCAACGGCCTCTTCAATATGATTGCCATTTACTCTCTCAACCACCTCGTCAACGCCGTCGGCGTTCCCGGTGGCGTTATGTTCAACCCACAGCCGCCCATCCGTGACCTGCCCGCAGTATCCACCGTGAGCAGCTTCGCCGACTGGCAGAAACTTGCGGGTCAGATGCGCAATGGCGGAGTTGGCGTCCTCATGGTCCGCGACGCCGACCCGATGTATGGCCTCCCCGGCGCCACCGGCTTCCGCGACGCCAGCTTCAACGTCCCTGTCATCGTCAGTTTCTCCAACCGCATGGACGACACCACTGCCTTGGCCGATATCGTCCTGCCCGAGCACAGCTACCTTGAGGACTGGGACATCGCGGTCCCCGACCACGGCCCCGGCTACCAGACCGTCGGCTTCCAGCAGCCCGTCATCCGGCCCTTCTTCGAGTCGCGCGGCGCTCACCTAGGTACCAGAAGCTTCGCCGATGCCATCATGACTCTGGCCGCAGATCTTGGCCTTGACCTCGGCCTGCCCGCGACATTCGCCGAGATGCTCCAGGACGGCGCAGCCCAACTCCACGGAGAGGGCCGCGGCTCCGTCACCGCCACCGACTTCCGCGCCTTCTGGAACGGCGCGCTGCAGCGTGGCGGCTGGTGGGACGCCAACGCGCGCTCGGCCGAAGCCGCCGTTAGACCTCCAGCCCTTCCGGCCCAGGAGGAAGCCCCTCAGTTCGACGGTAGCGGCACCTTCCATCTGATCCCCTTCGCCTCCGCCTCCCTCATGGATGGCCGGGGCGCGTCCCTCCCCTGGCTCCAGGCCACCCCCGACCCCATCTCCTCTGCCACTTGGCGCACCTGGGTCGAGATCAACGCTAAGGTCGCCGAGGAGATGGACATCCGCGAGGGCGACCTCGTCCGCATCGTCTCCTCCTTCGGCAACCCGGATGCCTCCAGCGCCGAAGGTATCGAAGCCCTGGCCTACCCTCACCCGGGTGTGCCGCCCGACGTGGTCTGCGTCCCCCTGGGGCAAGGCCACCGCGGTGGTACCCGTTACGAGAAAGGCCGCGGCTCCAATATCATGTCCATCCTGGCCCCGCGCGCCGACACCCAGACCGGCGCCCTCGCATGGGCCGCCACGCGCGTCAGCATCCAGAAGACCGGCGGCTGGGTCCGCCTGCCCAAGTTCGAGAACACCGTTCCCGACTTCCCGCGCGACGAGGAACAGGAGGTCATCAAGATTACCCCAACCGACACATAGACAGGGCAGGGGTAGGGAAACCTCCTCTCCCCTTGCGGGGGGAGGACCTTCGGGCCGATTTGGTCGGCCCGAAGTGGTAGGGGTGAGTCTCACCGGGCTGTCCCGATTCACGCGAAACGATGGTTGAGATGACGAGGACATAACACATGGCGGAGTCCGCACAAGCTACGCAAAAGCGCCAATGGGGCATGGTCATAGACCTGGATAAGTGCATAGGTTGCCAGGCCTGCGTCGTCGCGTGCCAGTCCGAGAATAACATCCCTGTTAATGAAGAAGCCCACTTCAACCAGCGCCGCGCCATCCAATGGATCCACATCCAGCGCTACTGGGAAGGCGAATGGCCCCACGTTAAGGCCCGCTTTATCCCCGTCCTCTGCCAGCACTGCGACAACGCCCCATGCGAGCCGGTCTGCCCTGTGTACGCCACCTACCACAACACCGAGGGCCTCAACGTCCAGGTGTACAACCGCTGCGTCGGCACCCGTTTCTGCGCAAACAACTGCCCCTACGTCGTCAGGTTCTTCAACTTCTGGGAGCCAGCCTATCCCAATAGCCTCAAGAACCAGCTCAACCCCGATGTGACCGTCCGCAGCCGCGGCATCATGGAGAAGTGCACCTTCTGCGTCCAGCGCATCTCCCGCGTCCGGCGCCAGGCCAAGAACGACGGCACGCCCATCGCCGACGGCGACCGCGCCCTCAACCCGGCCTGCGTTAACGCCTGCCCCACCGACACTCTGGTCTTCGGTGACCTCGAAGACCCCAACAGCCGTGTCTCCAAGCTCCGGGACAAGGAACTCGTCGAAGGCGGACGTGGATATCACCTCTACGAGCATCTCGGCACCAGCCCCAACGTGATTTATCTCAAGAAGGTGGACAAGCACGCCGTCGAGGAACCTGCACATGCATAGCAACGGCCACAGCGCCCACGAGGGCCAGGCCGCGCTGGCGACGGCCGCAGCCGTCCAGCAAAACCTGCAGCAGCGGCATGAGAAGTCCGGGAACATGTTCCGGCTGGCCGTGCTGTTTTCTGCTGGCCTCCTCGTCCTCGGCGTCATCGGCTTCATCCTCCGGATAGCCGACGGCGTCTCCGACACCGCGATGTGGGGTTACTACGCCGCCGCCTTCGCCTTCGTTCTCAGCACAGCCGTGGCCGCGCCCATGGTCGCCATCGCCCCGCGCATCGCCAAGGCCCACTGGCGCCGCCCCATCTCCCGCATCGCCGAACTATTCGGCATCGTCGGCATCTTCAACCTCCTCCTGTTCATCCCGCTCATCTGGGTGCTGCCGCCGCTGGACAACGGCCGCCGGACCCTGTGGTTCTTCGATATGGTGGGGGAGCCAGTACCGAACTACTCGCCCCATATCTGGGCCACCCTCGCCATCCTCGCCCTCGCTGCCGTCGGCGTCATGCTCTTGTGGGTCTCGGCGCTGCCCGACTTCGCCGCCCTTCGCGACCGCACCACCGGCCGCAAGCAGAAGATGTACGCCTGGCTCGCCCGCGGCTGGTACGGCACTACCCAGCAATGGCACATGCAAAAGCACCGGCTGGGCATCCTCGGTGCCTTCTATTTCATGATGTTCATCTTCGTCCACTTCCTCATCACTGTGGACTTCCTCATGGCCCTCGTCCCCGGCTGGATAGATGCCCTCTATCCCGTCACCCACGCCGCCAGCGCCCTCCAGGCCGGCGCAGCCTCCGTCATCATCGTCATGGTCATCCTCCGTCAGTGGGGCGGCTACAAGGAGTACATCGGCCTCGACCAGTTCTGGGGCCTCGGCAAGCTCCTCTTCGCCCTCTCCCTTCTGTGGATCTGGTTCTGGTTCTCCAGCTTCAACATCTTCTGGTTCGGCAGGAAGCCGAACGAGATTTCTGTGCTGGAGCTGTTCATCAAAGGCCCCTACCTACCTCTCTTCTACGCCGTCTTCGTCTTGAGCTTTGCATTCCCGCTCTTCTTCATGATTTGGAACCCCATCCGCAAGAGCATCTGGGGGCCGACCGTTCTCGCTGTCGGTGTGCTCATAGGCATCTTCCTTGATCGCATTAGGATGTACGTCGCTGGCTACTCCGTTGCCGACCAGTCCCCGCTCCACGCGATGGACCACGTTCCGGTAGCCAACAAGCCCGACATCGCCGACATCTTCATCCTTTTCGGCGCCATCGGCGGCTCCATCTTGATTTACCTGCTGGCCAGCCGCCTTATCCCCATCGTCAGCATCTGGGAGCAGAAAGAACTGCTCCTGTATAAACTCCACAAGCCCTTCCACCGCACCCACGTCAGGGTGATGGGCAAGCCCGATTAGCATGGCAGGGAAGACATGCAAGAACACATAGACCTAGACCAGAAACAAGTGAATGAGACCCTGCTCAAGGACGTCGTCGGGACGCCCAGATGGTGGTTGCCTGCCGTGGGTTTCCTCGGTATGGTCTTCCTGGCCGGCGTCGGCGCCTTCGGCTACTTGTTGAACAAAGGCGTCGGCGTCTGGGGCCAGAACCGGCCCGTTTTCTGGGCCTTCGACATGACCAACTTCGTCTTCTGGATCGGCATCAGCCACGCGGGCATCATGATTTCCGCCATCCTCCGCCTCACACAGGCCGAATGGCGCAGGCCTGTCACCCGCGCCGCCGAGGTCCTGACCGTCTTCTCCCTCACGGCCGCTTTGATGGCCGCGCCCCTCACCCACACCGGCAGGCCCTGGCGCTCTTGGCTCTGGATATTCCCCTACGACTTTGAGCGCGGCGTCTGGCCCAACGTCCGCTCCGCTTTCGTCTGGGATCCCTCCGCTGTCATGACCTACCTCACGGCCAGCACCCTCTTCGTCATCATCGCCCTCCTGCCCGACCTGGCCGTCATCCGCGACCGCACCACCGGCATGCGCCAGAAGATATACGGCTTCCTATGCCTCGGCTGGCGTGGCACACCCCGGCAGTGGAAGCTCCAGGCCGTCGCGGGCATCCTCCTATCCGCCCTCGTCCTGCCCGTCTTCGTCTCCGTCCACAGCATTGTGTCCTGGGACTTCGCCGTCCAGATCGGCGTCGAAGGCTGGCACTCCACCATCTTCGCCCCCTACTTCATCATCGGCGCGATCCACTCCGGCGTCTCCGCCGTCGCCACTGTCATGGTCCTCATGGTCTGGCTCTTCAAGTGGGACAAAGTTCTCCGTCCAGACCACTTCGACGCCATCGGCCGCCTCCTCATCATCGTCGCTACCGTATGGTTCTTTGCCTTCTTCTTGGAGTGGGTCTTCGCCCTCTACACCTTGGAGAAGCCCGAACTCGTCCTCCGTGAGCTCCAGGTCTTCAAGATGCCGTATATGCCGTTGTTCCTCACCTTCCTGGTGACCGCCTTCTTCTTCCCTGTCCCCTTGTGGCTGTTCAAGAACGTCCGGCGCAGCCTCTTCTGGATGTTCGTCACCACCATCTCCGTGAACATCGGCATGTGGCTCGAACGCTTCCTCATCATCGTCCCGGGCATCATCCGCAGGCAGCCCACTGAGTTCAACTGGGGCAGCTACCACCCCAGCATCATCGAGATCCTCATCCTCACGGCCACCTTCGCCTGGGTGGCCATGGGCATGCTCGTCTTCGCCAAGGTATTCCCGTTGGTGCCCCTCTTTGATATCAAGGAGGGCATGGTCGGCAGGCACGTGATTAAGATCGGGCGTAAGATCGTCCCGGCCTCGATTCGAGAGTGAGGGAACTCCCATGATGCCTAAGATGCAGTTCAAACGAAGTGTCATAGGGCTTTTCCAGCCCGGCAGCGAGGACACCGTTGCCGACTCCATGGACGCCCTGAAAGCCGGCGGCTACACCGAGCACGAATACGAGCTGCTCACCGGCACCCCGTATCCTGAAGGTACCTTCGGCGAGGCCGAGCCCAAGCACTCCCTCTTCCGCTACCCCCTCATCGGAGCCGCCTGCGGCTTCATCATCGGCCTCATCCTCACCTCCGGCACCCAGCTCGCCTACCCCCTCATCACCGGCGGCAAGCCTGTCCTTTCCATCCCGCCCATGGCCATCATCATGTATGAGGGCACGATGCTCGGCGCCATCCTCTTCACCGTACTCGGCATCATCATCGAGTCGCGCCTTCCGCGCCTCTTCATGGGTGCCTACGACACCCGCATCACCGAGGGCTGGATAGGCGTCACCGTCACCACCACCGAAGACCGCATCGGCAAGGCCGAGGAGATCCTCCGCAAGTCCGGCGCCCGCGAGGTCAAGCGCGGCTGGGAGAAGAGCTAGGCCCATGAAGCCCCTCGCGGCTCTGCAACCACTCAAACGGTTCGCCGTCGTCCTCGCGGCCCTGTCGCTGTTGGCGGCCGTTTCCTGCTGGAACAACAACACTGGCGAGACCCACATCGGCGGCCTGGTCGAGTTCACGCTGCCCGCCTTCCCCGAGACCGGCGCCCACGCCGTTCTCCTCTTCACCGAGATGCACTACCAGCCTTCCTACCGCGTCCAGGAGATGCCGCGCCTCCAGCCGCCCCAGGGATCCGTCCCCGTCACCGGCAAGTCCATCGCCTACCCCAAGGACGAGTACGCCATCCTGACGGCCCCCGACTCCGTCCGCGCCGCCTACTCCGAAACCAAGGCCGCCGAGCTCTACCGCGTCAACTGCGCCGTTTGCCACGGCGAGAGCATGACCGGCGACGGCCTCATCCTGAGCTTCCTCAAGACCGGCGCCAAGCCTCCCAACCTCATTGACGGCGCGGTCAAGACCGGCTCCGAAGGTGACGTCTTCGGTTGGGTCTCGTTCGGCGGCCAAGCTGGCTTTGCCCTCGCCATGGCGGGCCGCGAAACGTCTGCCGTCATGCCCCAGTTCTACCAACTCCTGACCGAACAAGAGCGCTGGCACCTCGTTCTCTACCTCAAACAGCGCTCCGGCTCCTCCAGCCAGTAACGCCTACCCCTCCCCACCTACAAGAGGTTCTCCAAAAGCTGACAGCAGCGAGCCGACGCGTTGACGGTCTTCGCGTAGCTGAGTACCATACGCCCGGAATCCTGCGAGAGCGCGTAACGAAACGAGGGGGAACTATATGAAGCTCGGTCTCTTCCTTATGCCCCTGCACTATCCCCGGCGGCCGCATCATGAGACGTATCAGGAAGACCTGGAACTCGTCGCCTACGCCGATAAGCTCGGTTTCGCCGAAACCTGGGTAGGGGAGCACTTCACCCTTCCCTGGGAGAACATGCCCTCCCCCGAGATGTTCATCGCCCGCTGCCTCGGCGTCACGGGCCAGATGTACTTCGGCACAGGCGTCTCCCTCCTCCACTACCACGACCCCGTCCATGTTGCCCACCGCATCGCCCAGCTCGACCACCTCTCCAAGGGACGCATCTACTTCGGCGTCGGCTCCGCGGCCGGCCCAACCGACCTCGAGATGTTCCACCTCGACACCTCCAAGGGCACGACCCGCGAGCGCATGGAGGAGTCCCTCGAAATCATCCTCAAGGTCTGGAAAGGCCAGCCCTTCGACTATCAGGGCAAGTTCTTCCACACCACCCTTCCCAAGCCCCGCCCCGAAGCCAGGCTCGGCTTCCACATGTACCCGTATCAAAAACCCCACCCGCCCATCGCCCTCGCTGGCAGCAGCCCCCGCTCCAGCACCCTCAACCTCGTCGGCGAGCGGGGATGGATACCCCTCAGCACCTGCTTCCTCTACGACAGCTACCTTCCCTCTCACTGGGATGTCGTCGAGGAGGGCGCCAAGCGCGTTGCCAGGAAGATGGACAGGAGCATCTGGCGCATCTCCCGCGAGATGCACGTCGCCAAGACCACCAAGCAAGCCCGCGAAGAGGTCCTGAACGGCCCCATCGCCAAGTTCTTCGTGGACTACTGGATACCCCTTCTTGCTAACCTCCCCGGGGGCATATCCGCCCTCAAGCACGAGCCGAGCGTCCCAGACTCAGCCGTCACTCCCGAGTACATGCTCGAACACTTCTGGATCGTCGGCGACCCCGACTACGTCACCCGCCGCGTCATTGACCTCCACAAGAAGGTCGGCGGCTTCGGCACCCTCCTCCCGCTGGCCCACGACTGGGAGAAGGAAAGGAAGAAGTGGCTCGATTCGCTGCAGTTGATGGCCAAAGAGGTTCTCCCCGCCGTCAACAAAGCCCTTCCGGCCAAGGTGCAGGAGATGCCATGACACAGCCACGCCATTCGAGGGCCTCGCTCCGCGCCCGCCTCGACAAGGGAGGCGTCCTCCTCGGCCTCATGGTCGAGCAGTTCGCCAACCCCATCACCGTCAAGCTCGCCGCCCACGCCGGCTTCGACTTCGTCTTCATCGAGTATGAGCACACCTTCTTCGACCCCCGCGACATGGCCAACGCCATCCTCGCAGCCCGCGACATCGGCATCCCTGTCATCGTCAAGACACCCCAGCTCGAACGCCAGGAGGTCTCCAAGCTCTTGGAGGCCGGCGTCAACGCCATCCAACTCCCGCGCACCGAGACGAAGGAGGAGGTCGCCGAGCTCGTGAGCTATATGCGCTATCCTCCCGTCGGCACCCGCGCCGTCGCCCCTGGCTGGGGCAGCAGCGACCACGGCCCCGTCCCAGACTGGCGTGCCTGGATGGACGAGCAGGACCGCGAGACCCTCCTCGTTGCCCATATCGAGACCGCCAAGGGCATCGAGAACGCCGCCGGCATCGTCGCGGCCCCTGGCGTCGGCATGGTCTTCGTCGGCATGGCCGACCTCTCCGCCGACCTCGGCCACGCTGGCGACTACGACCACCCCGTCGTCCGTGGCGCCGCCGAAAAGGTTCTCAAGCTCTGCCTCCGCCACAAAGTCCCCTTCGGCACGCTTCCCACCACCCCCAAAGTGGGACTGGAGTGGGCAAAGAAAGGCGCCCGCTTCTTCCTCGCCGACAGCGAGATTGGCCTCATGCGCAGCGCAGCAAAGCAACTCATGGCCACCTATCGGCCTCAATCCGCCCGCTAACGCCTCACGCTCTCAGCTGCCCTCTCCAGGAGATGCTTCTTCTTGACGGAAGAAGTCTCTACTGCCCTTCCCAGGACCCTGTGAGAAGACAATGGGGGCGGGCCTGAAAAAGGCCCGCCCCCATTGTCGTACTATGAAGTCTTTCTGGATAGGTATGGAGAACATCTTTCTGCCCAGAAAGATGTTCTCATGGGACGGGTGGTTGGGGGCGTGGGGCGTTAGCGCGCAGGGGTCACCCACAGCCGCTGCGCCACCTCGTAGCCCACCACCACCAGGTTCCCGTCGCAGTCCAGCGTGATGACGCCCCGGTACGGCGCCGCCTCCTTCACCACCGCTCTGCGTCCCGGCACCACCCCATTCGACACCAGGTAGTGCAGCAACGTCTGGTCATCCTCTGGTACCCGCTCTACCGCCACCGTGTCCCCCGGCTTCGCCTTGTCCAGCGGCACCGACCCCTTCGGCGAAACATACCCGTTCCCTGGGATTGGAGACCCGAACGGGCACGTTGCCGGGCGTCCTAGCCGCTCCTGTATCTTCGTCTCGAGCTCCGGCGAGATCGCATGCTCCAGCCGGTGCGCCTCGACATGCGCCTTGTGCAGGTCGAGCCCCAGCAGATCCACCACCAGCCGCTCCGCCAGCCTGTGCCGCCGCACGATGCTCTCCGCTGACTGCCGCCCCTTCGGCGTCAGCAGCAGGTCCTTGTTCTCCGCCGTCTCCATCAGCCCCTCGCGGACCATCCGCCGCACCATTCCCCCCACCGACGGCAGCGACGTTCCAAGGCCCTCGCCCGCCGGAAGCCGCCGCAACTGCTCAGCCAGCGTCGTCAGCGTCACACGCCGCCCGTACTCTTGGAGCTGGAACATGGAGAGCAGGTAATTCTCCGTCCCCTGTGACAAACGGTGAACGCCTGTGCGCGGCCTCTTTGACTTGTTGCGTGGCTGTGTCATGGTAGTCTTGGTGCGTTCGAGGGTAGCACGCCGCCTTCTGCCCGGTCAACGCGCGAGCGACTTCACTCCTCTCCCCTTGCGGAAGAGGCCCTCGATGAAATCAGGGGCAGGGGGTAGTCCCAGAACCCTCGTGAAGCTGTTGACATACTACTCAACCCCAGGTAAACTCTTCCTTCGTGCTGGCCCTCGCGGGAGGGCTGTGCCGCCTCATGACTCAGTCGTAGCGCGCCGGGAAAACGAGGAGAGCATGCCTACCGCCAATCAATTGGTCCGTAGGGGCCGTGGCTTCAAACGGGGCAAAGACAAGTCCCCGGCGCTGCGCGTCACGTTCAATTCCCTGAAGAACCGCAGTCGCCGCTTCCAGGGCTCGCCCCAGCGCCGCGGCGTTTGTATCCAGGTCAGGACCCAGACCCCGAAAAAGCCCAACTCGGCGCTCCGCAAGGTCGCCAGGGTGCGCCTCACCAACGGCATGGAGGTCACCGCCTACATCCCAGGCGAAGGCCACAACCTTCAGGAGCACTCCGTGGTGCTAATCCGCGGCGGCCGCGTCCCCGACCTCCCCGGCGTCCGCTACCACATCATCCGAGGCACCCTCGACACCGCCGGTGTCAACGGCCGCAAACAAGGCCGTTCCAAGTATGGTGCCAAAAAGGGCGCGGCCGGCGCAGCCCCGGCCGCGGCAGCAGCAGCCGCACCGGCAGCACAACCACAGGCCAAGCCCTAGAACGTCCTCAGACGTGTAGCAACGACTTTCTGACCAAGGAGTACCCATGTCCCGCCGCAGACGAGCGGAAATACGAGCGATACTTCCCGACCCACGCTACAACAGCTTGGAGTTGGCGAGGTTCATCAACCGCGTCATGGTCAGCGGCAAGAAGACCACTGCACAGGGCATCGTCTATGGCGCCCTCCAGCAGGCCGAGGCTCAGGCGCGCCGCCCCGGCCTCGAAGTATTTGAACAGGCTATGCGCAACGTCATGCCCCAGCTCGAGGTTCGCTCCCGCCGCGTCGGTGGCGCCACCTACCAGGTCCCCAGCGAGGTCCGGCCTTCCCGCCGCAACGCCCTCGCCATGCGCTGGATCATCCTCGCTGCCCGTGCCCGCTCCGGCAAACCCATGGCCGACCGCCTCGCCGCCGAGATCCTGGAGGCCTCCAGGGGACAGGGCACAGCTGTCAAGAGAAAGGAGGACCTGCACCGGATGGCGGAGGCCAACCGCGCCTTTGTGCACTACCGATGGTAACCGCCACGCAACGTCCGGGTTCGCAGTCCGCTATGTCCGATAAGTCCGTCTTGGAAAAGATTCGCAATATCGGCTACATCGCCCACATAGACGCCGGTAAGACGACCGTCACCGAGCGCACCCTCTTTTTCGCCGGCCGCATCTACAAGATCGGCAACGTGGACGAAGGCACGACCGTTACCGACTATATGGCCCAGGAGCGCGAGCGCGGCATCACCATCAAGGCCGCCGCCACCGCCGCCGAATGGCGCGGCTATACCATCAACATCATAGACACCCCGGGCCACGTGGACTTCACCGCCGAGGTCGAGCGCAGCCTGCGCGTTCTCGACGGCGGCGTCGTCGTCTTCGACGCCGAAGCGGGCGTCCAGCCCCAGTCCGAGACCGTCTGGCGCCAGGCCGACCGCTACAACGTCCCGCGCATCTGCTTCGTCAACAAGATGGACCGCATCGGCGCCAGCCTCCAGCGCACCCTAGACAGCATCGTCCACCGCCTCGGCGCCAACCCCGTCGCCATCCAGATACCCGTCGGACAGGAAGACAAGTTCCGCGGCATCATTGACCTCATCGATGAGAAAGCCTACATCTACCCCACCAGCACCGCCGAGTCTCCGGTCGAAGGCCCCGTCCCCCCGGAGTTTCAGGAAGAGTTCAAAAAGTACCGCGCCAAGATGGTGGAGAAGATAGCCGAGACCGACGACCTCCTCATGGTCAAGTACCTGGAAGAGAAAGAGATTGCCAAAGAAGAGCTCCGCGCCGCCCTGCGCAAGGCCACCATCGGGTACCGCCTCGTCCCCGTCGTCTGCGGCTCGGCCCTGCGCCACCGCGGCGTCCAGCCCCTCCTTGACGCCATCGTCCACTATCTGCCCTCACCCTTGGACAAGCCGCCCATCAAAGCTAAGGCCCCCGGCACCGGCGCCGAAGTCATCCGCACCGCCGACGTCGCCTCGCCCTTCGCGGCCCTCGTCTTCAAGGTCATCGGCGACCCCTACATCGGGCGCCTTGCGTTCTTCCGCGTCTACTCCGGAACCGTCAAGACCGGCGCAATGGTGCTCAACGCGACAACCGGCAAACGCGAGCGCTTGGGCCGTATCGTCAAGATGCATGCCCAGCACCGCGAAGAGGTCGCCCAGGTCGAGGCGGGCGACATCGCCGCCGCCGTTGGCCTCAAGAACGCCACCACAGGCGACACCATCTGCGACGAGAACGACCCCGTCGTCCTCGAGTCCATCAAGTTTCCCGAGCCGGTCGTCTCCCTCGCCGTAGAACCCAAGTCCCGCGCCGACCAGGACAAGCTGGCCGACTCCCTCAACAAGCTCTCCGATGAAGACCCCACCCTCAAGGTCGCCTTCGACTCCGAGGTCGGCCAGACCATCATCTCCGGCATGGGTGAGCTTCACCTTGAAATCATCATTGACCGCATGAAGCGCGAGCACAAGGTTGAGGCCAACGTCGGCAGACCCAAGGTCGCCTACCGCGAGGCCATCCGCGCGCCCGCCAAGGGCGAGGGCCGGTTGGTCCGCCAGACCGGCGGCCACGGCCAGTATGGTCACGCCGTCATCGAGATCGAGCCGCTGCCTCGCGGCGAAGGTTTCGTCTTCGAGGACAAGGTCAAGGGCGGCGCGATCCCGCGCCAGTTCATCAACCCCGTCAAGGAAGGCGTCAAGGAGGCCCTTGCCACCGGCCCCGTCGGCGGCTACCCAGTCATGGACGTCAAAGTGACCCTCGTTGACGGTAGCTACCACGATGTGGACTCCTCGGAGATGGCCTTCAAGGTCGCGGGCTCCATGGCGATGAAAGATGCGATGGCCAGAGCCAAGGGCGTCCTCCTTGAGCCCATCATGCAGCTCGAGCTGATCACCCCTGGCGAGTTCCTAGGCGACGTCCTCGGCGACCTCGGTCGCCGCCGCGCCCAGATAAAGAACATCGAAGGCCAGGGCGAAACCCAGGTCGTCCGCGCCATGGTCCCCCTTGGCGAGAGCTTCGGCTACGCCGGCACCATCCGCTCCCTCAGCCAAGGCCGCGCTGCCTACTCCATGGAGTTTGCCCAGTTCGAGGAGGCCCCGGCCTCCGTCCTGGCTCAACGATAGGACGCATGCATGACCACCAAACAGCAACAGCACCAGAAGATTCGCATCATCCTCAAGGCCTTCGACCACAGGCTCCTCGACCAGTCCGCCGTCCAGATCGTCGAGGCCGCCGAGCGCACGGGCGCCCAGGTCGCCGGCCCCGTCCCGCTGCCGACCACCATGAAGCGCTTCTGTGTGCTGCGGTCCCCCCACATAGACAAGGACTCCCGCGAGCACTTCGAGCTGCGCACCCATAACCGCCTCATAGACATCCTGGAGCCCACCTCTAAGACCATCGACTCCCTCACCCGGCTCAACGTTCCCGCCGGCGTGGACATCTCCATCAAGCTGTGAACGGCTGAGACATAGCTATGGCTGACGAAAAGAAGACCGAAACAGAAAAAAACGAAGCTAAGTCCATCGCCCTCAAAGGCATCCTGGGCAAGAAGCTTGGCACCACCGAGATCGTCCGCGAGAACGGCGAGGTCGTCGGCGTCACTGCCGTCCAGGCCGGGCCGTGCACCGTCACCCAGATCAAGACCAAGGAGAGGGACGGCTATGTCGCCGTCCAGCTCGGCTTCGGCGAGACCAAGCGTCTCAATGACGCCGAGAAGGGCCACTTCAAGCCAGTCGGCGGCAAGCAGTTCCGCCACCTGAGAGAGTTCCGCATGGATGACTCCTCATCCCTCGCCGTCGGCCAGCAGGTCGGCGCCGACCTCTTCAAACCCGGAGACATCGTGGACGCCGTCGGTCTCACCAAGGGCCGCGGCTTCGCAGGCGTCGTCAAGCGCCACGGCTTCAAGGGCGGCCCCAAGACCCACGGCCAGTCCGACCGCCAGCGCGCCCCCGGTGCCATCGGCGCTGGCACCAACATCGGCCACGTCATCAAGGGCCTACGCATGGCCGGACACATGGGCAACTCCACCGCCACTGTCCGCAACCTCATGGTGGTCGCCACGGACCCGGCCCGCAACCTCGTCATGATCAATGGCTCCGTACCCGGCTCCCCCAACGGGATGGTCGTCTTGAAAAAGGCCCATCCAAAAGTAAGGAAAAGCAAGTGAAGCTCAAGATACAGAACCTTCAGGGCAAGGTGGTTGACAGCCTCGACGTCCGGGACGACGTCTTCGGCCTGCCGCCCAACTCCGCCCTCGTCCACCAGGTCGTCGTCGCCCATTTGGCGAACGGCCGCCAGGGTACCTCCGACACCAAGAAACGCGACGAGGTCTCGGGCGGTGGCATCAAGCCGCGCCCCCAGAAGCACAGCGGCCGCTCCCGTCAGGGCTCGACCCGCGCCCCACAATGGCGCCACGGCGGCATCGTCTTCGGCCCACACCCGCGCGACTACCGCCAGGACACCCCCAAGCGCATGCGCCGCCAGGCGCTCGCCACCTCCCTCTCTGAGAAGGCCCGCGCCGACGCCCTCGTGGTCGTTGACAGCCTGGCCCTCGAAGCCACCAAGACCAAGGAGATGGCCAAGGCGCTTAGCGCCCTCAAGGCCAGCGCCTCCGTGCTCATCGTCGCCGACGGTGCAGGCTCCGCCGTGCTCCGCACCGTCCGCAACATCCCCAGCGTGGACACCCTCCCGGCCTACCAACTCAACGCCTACGACGTCATGCGCCACAAGAAGCTCGTCATGACCGTGGACGCCGTCCGCAAGGCCGAAGCCCTGCTGAGCGCGCCGCCCAATCGCGGTAAGACCCAGACAGCCGCTGCCCCAGAGGCCAAACAAGCATGACCACCACAGTCGTCTTGAAAAGACCCATCGTGACCGAGAAGAGCACCCGCCTCATGGAACAGGGCCGCTACGTCTTCGAGATAGCCGCAACAGCCACCAAGCTCCAGGTCAAAGAGGCCGTGGAGAGCGCCTTCGAGGTTAAGGTCGTCGCCGTCAACACACAGCACGTGCGCGGCAAGCGCCGCAGGCTCGGCCCCCGCTTCACCGAGAAACCCTCATGGAAAAAGGCCGTCGTGACCCTCGCCCCAGGGAACAAGATCACCCTGTTCGAGGGAGTCTAAGAAAACCGCATAAGACCACGTAGAGGCGCACGGCGTGCGCCCTAGTGTGATGAGAAAGCAGATTACATAGATGGCACTCAAGGTAGTCAAAGCAGTCACCCCAGGGCAGCAAGGGCGAGTCAAGCAAACGTCCGAGGGTATCACACGCTCCAAGCCCAAGAAGTCGCTGCTCACTGACCAGCGCCAACGCGCGGGCCGCAACTCTGCGGGCCGCGTCACTGTGCGCCATCGCGGCAGCGGCGAGAAGCGGCAGTACCGCGCTATTGACTTCAAGCGCGACAAGATTGGCGTCGTCGGCCAGGCCGTCAGCGTCGAGTACGACCCCAACCGCTCCTGCCGCATCGCCTTGGTCAAATACCAAGACGGCGACTGGCGCTACATCCTGGCGCCGGACGGGCTCAAGGTCGGCGACACCATCGAGGCCGGCGAAGGCGCCGAAGTCAAGAACGGCAACGCCCTCCCCCTTAGAGCCATCCCCACGGGCACGCTGGTCCACAACGTCGAGATGAAGGCCGGCAAGGGCGGGCAGATGGTGCGCAGCGCCGGCGTCGCCGCCCAGGTGTTGGCAAAGGAAGGCGAGTACACCCTCCTGCGCCTCCCATCGGGCGAGGTCCGCCAGGTGCTCAGCGACTGCATGGCCACCGTCGGTCAGGTTGGCGCTCTCGACCACAAAAACATCAAGCTCGGCAAGGCTGGCCGCAAACGCCACATGGGCTGGCGGCCAGAGGTCCGGGGCGTCGCCATGTCCCCGCGAGACCATCCCCACGGCGGCGGCGAGGGCCGCTCCCCCATCGGCATGCCAGGGCCCAAGTCGCCGTGGGGCAAGCCCACGCTGGGCCACCGCACGCGCCGCAACAAGCGCAGCAGCAAGTACATCGTACGCAGACGGTACGATAAGTAGAATCAGACGGAGTGACGGGAACAGCACATGTCCAGGTCTATCAAAAAGGGCCCATTCGTAGACAAGAAGCTGGCCAAGAAGGTGGAGGCGGCTCGCCGCTCTAGCAGCAAGGCCATCATCAAGACCTGGTCGCGGGCCTCGATGATCATGCCCGACATGCTCGGGCTGACCATCGCTGTCCACGACGGGCGGCGCCACGTCCCCCTGTTCATCACGGAGAACATGGTCGGACACCGCCTTGGCGAGTTCGCCGCCACCCGCATATTCCGCGCCCACGGCTCCAAGACAGAGAAGACCACCGAGGTCGCCCCCTCCGGCGGTCCAGGCCCAAGTGCTCCTGCGGCGGCCGGCGGCGGTGCAGGTGCGGGCGGCAGGGCAGCGCCCTCAAGGTCATAGTCTTTCGGAGTGAAGTGTTGTGGCCGTAACAGCAGTCAGTAGAAACACCGGCGTCTCGGCGAAGAAAGTGAAGCCGGTCATAGACCTCGTGCGCGGCAAGCGGGTCGAAGAGGCCCTCCAGGTATTGGAGTTCCTCCCCGGCCTCGCCGCTTCTCGCGTCGCCAAGGTCGTGAAGTCGGCCTCCGCCAACGCAGAGAACGAGCTCATGGCCCGCCCCGCTGACCTCACCATCGTCAAGATATTCGCCAACGAGGGGCCGCGTACCAAGCGGTTCCGGCCCCGCGCACGCGGACGCGCCAACAAGGTCATGCGCAGGAACAGCCACATCACCGTTGTTGTAGACCAGCAGGAGGGGCAATAGCTTGGGGCATAAGACCCATCCCATAGGTTTCCGCCTCGGCGTCACGAGGGACTGGCAGGCCCACTGGTTCGCGGACAAGCAGAAAGGCTACCGCGCGCTGGTGAAGGAAGACATCGCCATCCGCAGCAGCATCATCGATAAGTACCCCGAAGCTGGCATCGCGAAGGTGGAGATTGAGCGCGGCTCGAACGAGGTCATCGTGACCGTTCACACCGCCAGGCCGGGCATCGTCATCGGCCGCGGCGGGCAGCGCGTCGAAGAGCTCCGCAAGATGCTCGAGGGACTGACCGAGCGCAAGGCGCGCCTCAACGTCCAGGAGATCCGGCAGCCGGAGCTCGACGCCTTCCTCGTCGCTCGCAGTATCGGCGACCAACTCGAACGCCGGATCGCCTTCCGCCGCGCCATCCGCCAGTCGGTCGGCAGGACCATGCAGGCCGGAGCCAAGGGCATCAAGGTCATCGCGTCGGGCCGCCTCGGCGGCGCCGAAATCGCCCGTAAAGAGAAGGCGATGGAAGGGCGCATCCCCCTCCACACCCTGCGGGCGGACATTGACTTCGGTATCGCGGAGGCCGCCACCGAGTACGGACGCATAGGCATCAAAGTCTGGATCTACCACGGGGACCAGGTCCGCGCCGTCAGGCCGCAGGAGGCCGAGGAGATGGCCCCCATCGAAGTAACCGTCAAACCAGAGCCGGAGCCAGAGGCTACTGCAAATGCTGCAACCGAAACGGGTAAAGTACAGGAATCACCATAGGGGTAGGCGGAAGGGCGTAGCCGCTGGCGGCAACTCCGTCCACCTTGGCGAGTTCGGGCTGAAAGCCTTGGAGCCCGCCTGGGTCACCTCGCGCCAGATCGAGGCGGCCCGGCGCGCCCTCACCCGGCACGTCCGCAGGGGCGGCAAGGTCTGGATCCGCATCTTCCCCGACAAGTCCGTCACATCCCGCCCTGCGGAGACCCGCATGGGCGGCGGCAAGGGCGCCGTTGACCACTGGGTCGCCGTCGTCAAGCCCGGACGTGTCCTCTTCGAGATGTCGGGCGTGCCGGAAGACGTGGCCAAAGAGGCCCTCAAACTGGCCGCCGACAAGCTGCCCATCGCCACCAAGTTCGTCACGAAACACGCGGTTTGAGTTCAGGGTGAACGCGTTTCTATCCATACAAACCAGAAGTCTCAACAGACTCCTTTCCCCCTTGAGGGGGGAGGGCCGGCGTGGGGGTGAGTCCGTCGCCCCTCCTCTGGAGCCTGCCCTGAGCGCAGCCGAACGGGGAGAGGCCTTTGAACTCCACGACGCAGCCCAAAGGGTGAGGGGTAGGTAATGAACATCGCTGAGATCAGAGCGCTTTCCGATGCCGATCTGGCTACCCAGCTCGGCGAGAGCGAGCGCGCCCTTATGAACCTCCGCTTCCGCGTGGCGACCCTCCAGCTCGCCAACGTGAACGAGGTCAGGAAAACGCGCCGTCAGATTGCCAAGATTAAGACGGTCATGCGCGAGAGGGAGCTGGCCACGGCCGCACAATGAGCTACGAACGACGCAAGATACGCATCGGCAAAGTCGTCAGCAACAAGATGACGAAGACGGTCGTCGTCTCGGTGGACTGGCGCGGTCAGCACAAGCTGTACCGCAAATCCATCAGACGCCGCAGCCACTTCATGGCCCACGACCCCGAGGGCAAGTGCCGTCTGGGAGACACCGTCAAGATTATCGCGACCCGGCCCATCTCCAAACTCAAGCGCTGGCGCGTGACAGAGGTCCTGGCCCACGAGGAGATGGCCACCGAGATCCGGCCCGAGGAGATTGCGGTGCCGGAGGAAGTCCAAGCGCCGAAGGCCGTGGCCCCTGTGGCTGCTGAGGCCGCCGCCGAAGCCCCGGCGGAAGCCGAAGAGAAGCCCAAGGCCAGGCGGACACGGGCCGAGGCCGAGGCCGCCGAACAGCCCGCCGCTGAGGCCAAGCCGAAGGCACCGCGCAAGTCGCGCGCCAAGGCGGAAGGCGACGCCTCCGGAGAGGGAGAAAACGCACAGTGATCCAGCTGCTTTCTCGTCTGAAAGTCGCCGATAACTCAGGCGCCAGAATCATAAGCTGCGTCGGCATCCCCGGTGGCAGCGGGCGGCGCTACGCCGCCGTCGGAGATATCATCATGGCCGCCGTCAAAGAGGCCACGCCCGCCGCGGGCATTAAACAGGGCGAGGTGGTCAAGGCGGTCGTCGTGCGCACCGTGCGCCCGCACCGCCGCGCCGACGGCTCCAACATCCGCTTCGATGACAACGCCGCCGTCATCATCGGCGATGACCTGCTGCCCCGCGGAACGCGCATCTTTGGCCCCGTCGCCAGAGAGCTGCGCGAGAAGAACTTCATGCGCATCGTTTCGCTCGCGCCGGAGGTGCTCTAGCCATGCACGTCCGGACCAACGACACCGTCCTGGTCATCAAGGGCCGGGACAGAGGCAAGCAGGGTAAGGTGCAACGCGTCCTCCCCAGAGAGGGACGGGTCCTAGTCGAGGGAGTGAACCTCGTCAAGCGGCATACCAAGGCGAGGGCCGGCATCCGTCAGGCGGGCATCATCCAGAAGGAGATGCCCCTCCGCGCGGCCAACGTCCAGCTCATCTGCGCCAAGTGCACCAAGCCGACCAGGGTCGGCTACAAGCGGCTGGCAGACCACACCGGCCTGCGCGTGTGCCTGCAGTGCAAGGAAACGATTGAGTGATGAACGAGCAAGAAGAAAAGCGCCAAAACCAAGCTAAAGCCGAGGGCGAGCCCTCGCAGCCGAAGGCGCCGCGCAAGCGCGCCTCGCCTCTCGTGAAAGCAGAGGCGCCGGCCGCCGAGGACTCCAAGCCCGAGACGCGGAAGCCCGTAGGGGCCCACGGCCGTGCGCCCAAGGCGCCGAAGCCCAAAGCGGAAGCAGCGCCGGAGTCGGCGGTCGCGGCGGTCGCGTCTGCGGTTCCAGCCAAGGCACAGGCCCCCAAGGCCGAAGCACCCAAAACCGCCGAGGCTAAGGCAAAGCCCGAAGCTGCCGCTGGGGCAAGGCCCGCAGGCAAGGGCCCCCAACAGAAGGGCAAAGGTAAGCCCGAGGCCTCCGCGGATGAGCCGCCCGCTCTCAAGGGCCCCCTGCCTCCGCCGAGACTCCTCGACAAACAACGCAAGACCGTCGGTCCCGCGCTGATGAAAGAGTTCGGCTACAAGTCACCGATGCAGGTCCCCACGGTCAAGAAGATCGTGGCCAACATCGGCATGGGCGAAGCTCTCACCAACCCCAAGGCCATCGAGAACGCCACCGCCGACCTCTCCGCCATCACCGGGCAGAAGCCCGTGGCGACCAAGGCCAAGAAGTCCATCGCAGCCTTTAAGGTCCGCCAGGGACAAGTCATCGGCCTGAGCGTCACCCTACGCGGACGCCGCATGTGGGAGTTCCTCGACCGGCTCATCAGCTCCGCGCTGCCCAGGATCAGGGACTTCCGCGGCGTGTCCCGCAAGGCCTTCGACGGCCGCGGGAACTACTCCTTGGGCGTCCATGAGCAGGTCATCTTCCCTGAGATCGACTACAACGCCGTGGACCGGATGCGCGGCTTCCAGATAATCATCGTCACTTCCGCCAACTCGGACCGCGAGGGCATGCGGCTCCTTGAACTTTTGGGCGTGCCCTTCGAGCGGCCTGAGGCGGGCAGGGCGCAGTCCAGGGTAGCGTAGAGTCACCGTCACAGCATTGAGCGATTAGACAGGTCGGTGGTAAAAAGTGGCAAGCGAACGACAAAAGGCCAAGTGGCGCAGAGAAGCCAAGTTTTCCAGCCGGATCCATAACCGGTGCAACCGGTGCGGCAGGCCCAGGGCGTACATACGCCAGTTCGGCCTTTGCCGCCTCTGCTTCAGGGAGATGGCCCTGAAGGGCATGCTCCCCGGCGTCCGGAAGGCGAGTTGGTAGGGAGACATTCCCTCCGCTCCCTCATGGGGAGGGGCCTTTGGCTCCGACCGCGTCGGAGGCAAAGGGTGAGAGGTAAAACAAACGTGGCAACATACGGTACGAGGGACCATAGATGGCAGTAACAGACCCCATCGCGGATATGTTGACGAGGATTAGGAATGCCTCTTCGGTGCGGCACGACTCGGTCTCGATACCCGTGTCGAAGGCGAAGATTGCCCTTGCGAAGCTGCTCAAGGAAGAGGGCTTCATCGAAGCGTACGAGGTTCAGCAGGGCAAAGCCGCTCCAGCTGCCCTGAAGATCTATCTGCACTACCGCAACCGCACCGACCCGGGCATCAAGGGCCTCAAGCGTGTGAGCAAGCCCGGCCTGCGGGTCTACGTCGGCAAGGGAGAGATACCCCGGTACTACGGTGGCCTGGGCGTGGCGGTCCTGTCCACCTCCCAAGGCGTGATGACAGGAAAACAAGCGTGGCACAAGGGGCTCGGCGGCGAGCTGCTCTGCTACGTGTGGTAGGAGTCTGACGTGTCGAGGATCGGCAGAAAACCAGTAGTCTTGGCCAAGGGCGTCGAAGCGGCGGTCAGCGGCCAAGAGGTCACCATTAAAGGCCCGAAGGGCACCCTCAAGCACGCCGCCCACCCCTTCGTGAAAGTGGCCCTGAAGGACGACGCGCTCGTCGTGGAGCGCTCCTCGGACGAGCCGTTCCACCGCGCACTCCACGGCCTGACCCGCAGCCTGCTGGCCAACATGGTCACCGGCGTCACCGCAGGCTACACCCGGAGCCTCGACCTCGTCGGCGTCGGCTACCGTGCCCAGCAGAGTGGCAAGAACGTCTCGTTGAGCGTGATGATGACCCATACCGTGGACGTCGTTCCCCCGCCCGGCATCACCCTCGAAGTCGAGGGACAGAACCGCGTCCATGTCCGCGGCATTGACAGGCAGCTGGTCGGCAACACCGCCGCGAAGATCCGGGCCGTGCGCCCCCCCAATGCCTACACCGGCAAAGGCATCCGCTATGCGGACGAGAATGTGAAGCTCAAGCCCGGGAAGAGCGCGAGGAAGGCCCAATAATGGGTTCTGTAAAGACAGCTAGCCACCGCAGGATCATCAGGCACGAGCGCGTCCGCCGCAAGATCGTCGGCACCGCCGAGCGGCCCCGCCTTGCCGTCTTTCGCAGCCTCAACCACATCTATGCGCAGGTGATTGACGACACCAAGCGGGCCACCCTCGCCTCCGCATCCAGCCTCGACCCCAAGCTGCGCGGCGACGCTGCCAAGGCCCGCAAGAGCGACGTTTCCAAGCTGGTCGGCGCCCTCGTCGCCCAGAGAGCCAAAGAGAAGGGCGTGAAGACTGTCGTCTTCGACCGCGGCGGCACCCAGTTCCATGGCCGTGTGAAGGCCCTGGCTGACGCAGCCCGTAAGGGAGGTTTGGAGTTCTGATGACTAGCATGCGGCCCCAACGGGCGCCGGAGACCGTCGTCTTCGGTGGTGAAGAGTTGACCCTCCAAGAGAGGGTCGTCAAGATTTCCCGAGTCGCCAAGGTCATCAAAGGCGGCCGCCACCTCAGCTTCGCCGCGGTCGTCGTCGTCGGCGACGGCAACGGCCACGTCGGCATCGGCCACGGCAAGGCCGACGCCGTCCCCGATGCCGTCCGCAAAGGCGCCTACGACGCCAAGAAGCACCTCGTGACGGTGCCCCTCAAGGACCGCACCATCCCCCACGAGGTCACCGCGCGCTCCGGCGCCTCCGAGGTCAGGCTCCTCCCCGCCGTCCCAGGCACCGGCGTCATCGCCGGCGGCGCCGTACGCGCCGTCGTCGAACTAGCAGGCATCAAAGACATCCTCACCAAGGCCCACGGCTCGACCAACCCCGTCAACTGCGTGAAGGCCACCTACTCCGCCATCCAGATGCTCACGAACCCTAAAGAAGAGTTGGACCGCCGCAGGCAGGTGGCCGAGATGGTCGGCGCCAGGCTGCAACGCAAAGTCCAGCGCAAGGTCTGATACCCATGGCCAAACTCACCATCACCTGGAAAAAGAGCGCCATAGGCTACACCCAAGACCAGCGGCGCACCATCGCCGGCCTCGGCCTGCGCAAGCTCCACCAGACTGTCGTGCACGACGACACGCCCTCCATCCGCGGTATGGTCAACCTCGTGCGGCACCTCGTCGAAGTAAAGGAGACCGCCTAAAGATATCATCGGGTAGGGTGGGGACATCCCCTCCCCCCTTGAGAGGGGAGGACATCTGGGCTGACTAGGTCGGCCCAAAGAGGTAGGGCTGAAGCCCCCCTCACCCAGAGTCGAACGAGCGGAAAAAGGAAACATGGAACTACACCAACTGAGACCACCAAAAGGCGCTAGGCGCGACCGCAAACGCGTCGGCCGCGGCGACGGCAGTGGCCACGGCAGCTACTCCGGCAAGGGCATGAAGGGCCAGAAGTCCCGCACCGGCGGCGGCGTCCGCCCCGGCTTCGAGGGCGGCCAGATTCCGCTCATCAAGTCGCTCCCCACCGCCCGTGGCTTCAACAACAAGTTCCGCGTCCCCTACGCGCCCGTCAACCTCGACCGGCTCGCCCGCTTCCCCGCCAACAGCGAGGTGACCCCCGCGAGCCTTGCCGAAGCTGGCGTCATAGACGCAGGCACCCGTGTGAAGGTCCTCGCCCGCGGCGAGGTCGCCGTTCCCCTCACCGTGGCGGCCCAAAAGTTCTCCAAGGCAGCCCGCCAGAAGATCGAGGCCGCAGGCGGCACCGTCAAGGAGCTCGCTTAGTGGTCCGCCAGACCCAAGCCTTCAAGCAAGAGTCAAGCCGGCCGCGGCTCATCCAGTCCATGATCGACGCCATGCGGGTCCCCGATCTGCGGACGAAGATCCTTTTCACCCTTGCCATGCTCGTCATCTTCCGTTTCGTCGCCCACGTGCCGGTGCCCGGCGTGGACCCCCAGGCCCTCTCCCAGGCCTTCGAACAGAGCGCCATCCTCGGCTTCCTCAACCTCTTCAGCGGCGGCGCCTTGGCCAATCTCAGCGTCGCGGCCCTAGGCGTCTATCCCTATATCACCGCGTCCATCGTGATGCAGATCCTCACGCCCGTCATCCCGTCCCTCAAAGCCCTGTCCCAGGAGGGCGAGTTCGGCCGTCAACGAATCAATCAGTACACCCACTACCTCGCCGTCCCCATCGCCGCTCTCCAGGCCTGGGGCCAGCTCACCCTGCTCCAGCAGTCCGGTGTCCTCCCCGGTGTGGACTTCGGACTAAACCTCGGCACTCTCGCCATGATTTTCTCCATGGTGGCTGGCACCATGTTCCTCGTCTGGCTCGGCGAGCTCATCACCGAGCGCGGCCTCGGCAACGGCATCTCTCTCATCATCTTCGGCGGCATCGTTGCCAGCGTCCCCTCCATCATCGGCCAAGGCTTCCTCGAGCGCGACGATGCCGGTGGACTTCTCCTCCTTGCCGCCTTCGGCATCGGCATCATCTACCTCGTCGTCCTCTTCACCGAGGCACAGCGCCGCGTCCCCGTCCAGTACGGCCGCAGCGTCTTTCGCGGCGGACGCATGCAGCGCCAGAGCGGCTCCACCTTCCTCCCACTCCGCGTCAATTCGGCGGGCATGATCCCCCTCATCTTCGCCTTCTCCATCGTCATCCTCCCGGCGACCGTCGCCAGCTACTTCTCCAACACCAACGCCGCCGCCCGCCTCGTCACCGACCTGCTCAGCCCCAACGGCCTTGTGTACTACATGCTCGTCGTCTTCCTTGTCGTCATCTTCACCTTCTTCTACACCATGGTCGTCTTCCAACAACAGAACCTGGCCGAAAACCTCCAGCGCAACGGGGGCTTCATCCCAGGCATACGCCCAGGCAAACCCACCAAGGACTACCTCAACCGAGTCATCATCCGCATCACATGGGGCGGCGCCCTCTTCCTCGGCTTCGTCGCCTTCCTCCCGTGGCTGGTGACCCAGGCAACGGATATCCGCGCGCTCACCATCAGCGCCACCGCGCTCCTCATCATGGTGGGCGTCGCGCTGGACACCATGAGGCAGCTGGAGGCGCAGCTCCTCATGCGCAACTACGAAGGCTTTATCAGGTGACATCGCGCTTTTTCTCCTCCCCCCCCCTTGAGGGGGAGGACCTTCGGCGCCGTTGCGGCGACGAAGAGGTAGGGGGTGCGATACAAGGCAAGATGCGGCGGGAATCATTAGGTAAGGTTGTGGCCTAACGCGATGAGAGTCATCCTTCTCGGCCCGCCCGGCGCGGGCAAGGGTACACAGGTAGAGCGGGTTGCCAAACACCTCGGCGTGAATAGGGTGTCGTCCGGCGACCTCTTCCGTGACCACGTCCAGAAGAACTCCGAGCTGGGCCGCCTGGCCCGCTCCTACATGGACCGCGGTGCGCTCGTCCCCGACGACGTCACCATTCGCATGGTCATGGGCTGGATCAACGCTCCGGAGCAGGCCAAGGGGTTCGTCCTCGACGGGTTCCCGCGCACCCTCGCCCAGGCCGGCGCCCTCGCCCAGGCGATGAACGGAAAGGGCGGTATCCACAGGGTTCTGTATATCAATGTCCCGGAAGCGGAGCTGGTCTCCAGGCTCAGCGGCAGGCTCGTCTGCAGGTCCTGCCATACTCCCTACAACAGCAAGATGTCGCCCCCGAAGAAAGAAGGCAAGTGCGACAAGTGCGGCGGCCAACTCTACCAGCGCGAAGACGACAAGCCGGAGGCCGTTCGCAAGCGCCTCCAGGTGTATGTGAAAGAGACCGAACCCCTCGTGGAGTACTACCGGAGCAAAGGCCTGCTCGCCGAAGTCAACGGCGGGCGCTCCATCGAAGAAGTAGGGAAAGCTTTGGTGGAGGCGGTAACTCAACAAGTTCATCGCTAGGGTGGAGCATCGTACCCCTCACCTCTTTAGGAGTGAGGGTCGCGATTCCTCCCCTCCTCTTGAGGGAGAGGCCTATGGCCGCGCTGGGCCCGGCCATAGAGCCTGCCCTGAGCTTGTCTAGCGGAACAGTGAGTTCGAAAGCATATCTAGCTATAATGAAGAGTAGCGAAGACCGGAGAGGATAAGAACATCAAGCGCGGAGTTGCACTGCCCCCGCTTCAGGCTGCGGGCATAACCATAAAGTCTCCATCGGAGATAGAGCTCATGCGCCAGGCCGGAAGGGTCGTGGCGGCAGCAAAAGCTGCCGTCGCCCTCGCCGTCCGGCCGGGCATGACGACGGGAGAGTTGGACCGTATCGCTGAGGAGGAGATCAGGCGTCTCGGGGCTACGCCCTCGTTCAAAGGTTATCACGGCTTCCCGGCCACGATCTGCGCGTCAATCAACGAGGAAATCGTCCACGGCATCCCTGGCGCCCGCGTAGTGCACGATGGCGACCTTCTCAGCCTGGACTTCGGCGCCATCGTCGGCGGCTTCCATGCCGACAGCGCCTTCACCATGGGCGTGGGACAGGTCTCCCCGGACGCCCAGGCCCTCGTGGACGCGACTCGCGAGGCCCTGCGGCGCGGCATCCAGCAGGCCAGGGCCGGCGCCAGGATTGGCGACATATCCGCCGCCGTCCAGGAATACGCGGAGAGCAAGGGCTACCAGGTCGTCCGCCAGTACGTCGGCCACGGCATAGGCCGGGCGCTGCACGAAGACCCCCAGGTGCCGAACTTCGGACTCCCCGGCAGGGGCCCCGTCCTCCGCGAGGGGATGGCCATCGCCATCGAACCGATGCTCAACATGGGGGGCTGGCAGACCAGGCAACTCGACGACGGATGGACCGTGGTGACCGCCGACGGCAGCCTGTCGGCCCATTTCGAGGACACCATCGCCTTCACAGAGCGTGGCACCGAAGTCCTGACCGCCACCATGGCGGCCTAAGATGACATTTGGAGATAAAGAGCATCCGGCCTTGCACAAGAAGTTCTGCATCATGCGGAACGGGACTGCCTTCATGCGTTTCTCCCCCTTGAGGGTGAGTTAGAACTGACGTCTGGCTATATGGGTAAGGATGGCTAAAAAAGAGACGATAGAGGTCGAGGGGACCGTGAAGGAGTCGTTGCCCAACGCCACCTTCAAAGTCGAGTTGGCCAACGGCCACCTCGTCACCGCCTATATCTCAGGAAAGATTAGATTGAATTTCATACGGGTCCTGCCCGGAGACAGAGTACTGGTGGAGCTTTCACCCTACGACCTGTCCCGAGGCAGAATCACCTACCGCTTTAGGTAGTTAGGAGTGATGAAAAGATGGTCATATCGTCTTTAACGAGGCGCCGCCGTTCTATCAGACTGAAAGGCTATGATTATGCAAGCTCCGGGGCGTACTTCCCGCTGAGATGGAGTCTCGATAATAAAGGAAGTCCAAAGTCCAGAGTTGTGGAGTCGTTGACATGAAAGTATCCGCGTCGGTAAAAGTACGGTGCGCCAAGTGTAGAGTCATCCGCCGAGGGGGCGTGGTCAGGGTCATCTGCTCGACCGCCAAGCACAAGCAAAGGCAGGGGTAACGATGGCAATCATCTCAGGCGTCAACATCCCAGATAACAAGCGCGTGGAGATCTCCCTCACCAAGCTTTACGGCGTCGGCCCGGCTATGGCCAAACAGATACTCGCCAAGGCCGGCGTGGAGAACAACCCGCGCGTGAAGGACTTGAGCGAGACTGAACTGAACCGCATCCGCGAGCTTGTGGACAAGGAGCACACCGTCGAAGGCGACCTGCGCCGCGAGACGAACCTCAACATCCGGCGCCTCGTCGAGATCGGAAGCTACCGCGGCATCCGCCACCGCAAAGGCCTCCCCGCGCGCGGCCAGCGCACCCGCACCAACGCGCGGACCAAGAAGGGCGCCCGCAAGACGGTCGCCGGCCGCAGACACACCGTCGCCAAGAAGTAGGTTGAGGAAAACCTTGAACAGAATGGCTTACCTTTTAGAAAAGAGGAGTCCCCCTAGACTCCCTCCCCCCCCTCGAGGGGGGGAGGATGTGGGGTGATTCCCGTGCGGGGTGGGAGTGCGTATCCTCCTCTCCCCTTGAGGGAGAGGCCCCAATGAAATCGGGGGTGAGGGGTAGCAAGAGCGTTCAAGCAAGTAGGGAGCAGGAGTAACGGATGACGACGGACAAAGAAAAGGACAAGGGACAAGGACAGGAAAAGGAACGGCAGCCAGCTGCCAGGCGGCCCAGAGCCAGGAAGAAGGACCGCAAATCGGTGCCGGTTGGACGGGCTTACGTCCAGTCCACCTTCAACAACACCATCGTCACCCTGACCGACACCTCCGGCCGCGTCCTCTGCTGGGGTAGCGCCGGCACGGCTGGTTTCAAGGGCTCCCGCAAGTCCACCGCCTTCGCCGCCCAGCGCGCCGGTGAGGAAGCTGCACGCAAGGCCATGGAGCAGGGGCTGCGCCAGGTGGACGTCTTCGTCCGTGGCTCCGGCGCCGGCAGAGAAGCCGCCATCCGTGCGCTTCACGCCGTCGGCCTCCTCGTCACCAGCATCCGCGACGTCACCCCCATCCCGCACAACGGCTGCCGCGCCCCCAAGCGCCGCCGCGTCTAGGACAGAGGCCGAGCATCTGTGCATAACAAGCTTCGTCTCATGCGGACAGAGAACCCTTCAAAACTTCCCTCCCCCCACAAGGGGGAGGGTCAGGGTGCGGGTGACGCTTCCTCCTCTCCCCTAGCGGGAGAGGCCTATGACCTGCCAGGGGCGGGTCATAGGGTGCGGGGTAAGAGATCTGGAGTCCTGTCTGGTACGAAGGAAGATTGAGGCAAGGTATCGTTGGCCCAGGACACCTCTAAGTTCATAGAACGCAACCTCACTGAGTTGCTGAACGAGACCTTCGCGGTCTATTGGCGGCACCTCAGAGAGTTCCTGTTGCTCGCCCTCCTCGTCCAACTCCCGCTGGCCGCCATCAGTTGGGCCGCAGGCGAGGGAGTCGCCGGCTACATCATCGTCCTCGTCTGCGCCATCATCGGCGGTGCCGTCGCCTATGGCGCAGGCATCTACGCGGTGGGCCAGCAGTACGTCACCGACAAGATAACCATCCGCAACTGCTACCGCAGGGCCCAGTGGCGTCTGCTCTCTCTCCTGGCCATCACCGCTGCCATCACCGTCGTGGCCATCTTGGGTGTCGGCCTGATTCTGATTGTGGTGCCCTTCCTGGTCGCCATGGTGTACCTGGTGTACTGGTCGGTGGCCGGACAAGCCATCATCATCGAGGGCCGCAAACCCCTCGACGCCTTGAAGCGCAGCCTCGAGTTGGTGCGGGGCGACTGGTGGCGCGTCTTCGGCATAATCCTCATCTTCCTGCTCGTCGCTGCGGGCTTTGGCCTCATGGTCAACGCCCCCTTCGTCATCGCCTCGTGGATCGTCGGAACGGAGCCGTCCTCCACCGTGGACGCCGCCCTCCGCTTCTTCGGCGGCCTGGCCGTCGGCACTGCCGTCGCGCCCATCCTCGCCATCGCTTGGACGCTGCTGTACTACGACCTGAGGCTCAGGAAAGAAGACTACGACCTCGAGATTCTGTCCCAGGAGTTGGGACTGGTGAGTTCGCAGGCTCAAGGGCCTGCGTGAAGTAGGTACGGAGAGAGCATGGCCCGCTATACAGATCCGAAATGTCGAGAGTGCCGTCGCATTGGCGAAAAGCTGTTCCTGAAGGGAGAGCGCTGCTTCACGCCGCGCTGCGCCGTCGAACGCCGCAAGCGCCCCCCCGGTGGCCCTATCTCCCGCAAGCGCCGCTCCTCCGACTGGAGCATGCGCCTCAAGGAGAAGCAGAAGGCACGCTACACCTACGGCATCCTGGAGCGCCAGTTCCGTAAGTACTTCGACGCCGCCCGCGAAAAGAAGGGCATCACTGGCGACCTCCTGCTCCAGACCCTGGAGTCCAGGCTCGACAACGTCGTCTACCGCCTCTCCTTCGCGGACTCGCGCCAGCAGGCGCGCCAGCTCGTCGGCCACGGCCACTTCACCATCAACGGCAAGAGCGTCTCCATCCCGTCCTACCTGGTCAAGAAAGGCGACCTCGTCGCCTGGAAGCAGAAGAATGGCAACCTGCCCAAGCTGGCTCTCACCGCCCTCGAAGGCGGCCCCAAGCGCGCCGTTCCCGCGTGGCTCACGGTTGACGCCGCCAAGGGCAGCGGCCAGGTGATGTCCGAGCCCGACATCTCCTCCACCGACACCGGCATAGACATGCGGCTCATCGTCGAGTTCTACTCCAGGTAACGATGCAAGAGATGCCTTCCTTGTTCCAGAACGGGAGCCCTCTTATGCTCCCCTCCCCCTTGAGGGGAGAGGGCCAGGGTGGGGGTGGATTCGTAGCAAGGCCCCTCGCGAGTTCTTGTGCAAACGCTGAGTCGAACTCCTAGCTAAGTCATCGAAGGAGCACTTCATGGTAATAGAGTTTCAGACCCTGGGCGGCAAGGACACTGCCCCCGAAGAGGAGCAGATGCCGAGCCCGAAACTGACCATCGTCGAGAGCGGCGACCGGTACGGCAAGTTCGCCGTCGAGCCCCTCGAGCGCGGCTACGGCATGACGTTGGGCAACCCCCTGCGCCGCGTGCTGTACAGCGCCCTGCCCGGCACGGCCGTGACCTGGGTGAAGATAGACGGCGTGCTCCACGAGTATGCCACCGTCCCTCACGTCAAGGAAGAGGTCGCCGAGCTCCTCCTCAACGTGAAGGGCATCCGCCTCCGCTCGTCCGTGGACCGGCCGGGCAAGCTGCGGCTCGAGGTCTCGGGCGCCGGCGAGGTAACCGCGGGGGACATCATGGCCTCCTCCGACTTCGAGGTCGTGAATCCCGAACTGCACCTGGCAACCCTCGACTCCGCCAAGGCCAAGCTCTCGGTCGAACTCAACGTCGAGCGCGGCACGGGCTACCGCGTCGCCTCCCGCGGCGGCGGCCTGCCCATCGGCGTGCTGCCGGTGGACGCCGTCTTCTCGCCCATCCGCAAGGTGAACTACCGCGTCGAGCCGACCCGCGTCGGCCAGCGCACGGACTTCGAGCGGCTCACCCTGGAGGTCTGGACCGACGGCACCATCACCCCGGTGGACGCGGTCAAGCAGTCCGCCAACCTTCTAGTGAAGCACTTCTTCCTCTTCACCAGCGTCCAAGCTCCGGGCGCCGAGGTCAGCGACACGCCGCCCATCGCTCTGCGCATCTCGCCCGAGCAGTACAACACCCCCGTCGAGAAGCTGGATCTGTCCTCCCGCACCCTCAATTGTCTCAAGCGTACCGGCATCGACAAGGTCGGCCAGGTCCTCGAGATGAAGAAAACCGAGCTGCTCCAGATCCGCAACTTCGGCGAGAAGTCCCTCAGCGAGCTTTACGGCCGACTTGCCTCCATGAACCTGCTGCCCCCCGAGCTGCAGGAGGGCGTCGGCGAGCCGCCGAAGGGCGATGCCGCCGAAGACGACAGCGATGACGACGACGAGAAGTAACTTCAGAGGAGAACGGTCATGAGGCACGGCGTAGCCGGTTCAAGATTCTCGAGGCCGACGGCCCACCGCAATGCGATGTTTCGCACGGCGGTGACCGACCTGCTGCGGCACGAGTCGGTCACGACCACGGACGCGAAGGCGCGGGAGGTCCGCAGGCTGGCGGAGAAGCTCATCACGCGCAGCAGGGCCGGCACGCTGCACCAGCGGCGGCTGGCGGCGGCGTTCCTGACGGACGAGAAGGTGGTCAAGAAGCTGTTCGACGAGCTGGGGCCGCGGTACAAGTCGCGGCCGGGCGGGTACACGCGCATCGTGAAGATAGGCCCGCGGCACGGCGACGGCGCACCGACCGCCATGGTGGAGCTGGTGCCCTAACTGGCGCCTGAGGGACCAAGGGACGATGCGGCTGGCATTGGTCATAGAGTACGACGGCACCGGGTACCACGGGTTCCAGTACCAGGAGAACGCGCCGTCGGTGCAGGAGGAGCTGGAGGCGGCCATCGAGCGGCTCACCGGTGTGCGGCCACGCATCAAGGGCGCAGGCCGGACGGACGCGGGCGTGCACGCGGCGGGGCAGGTGGCGGCGTTCGACACGGAGTCGGCGTTGCCGCCGGAGACGTTCGTGCGGGGGATGAACCACTACTTGCCGGACGACATCGCGGTGAGGGCCGCGCACAGGGTCGCGGACGACTTCGACCCGAGGCGGCACGCGTTGGCCCGCGCGTACCGGTACACGGTGCTCAACCTGGCGACGCGGTCGCCGCTGACACGGCGCAGGGCGCTGCAGGTGGAGGAGCCGCTGGACGTGGCGGCGATGAACGAGGCGGCGCAGGCGTTCGTAGGCGTCCACAACTTCGCGCGGTTCAGCGGGCCGCTGGAGCGGGAGGAGGCGAGCACGGTGCGGCAGGTCTTCGCGGCGTCGGTGCGGCGGGGGGAATACCCCTCACCCTTTGGTCCTTCCGCGGAAGGACCAAAGGCCTCTCCCGCAAGGGGAGAGGAGGAAGTGGACACCCCCCTCACCCCTTCGACAAGCTTAGGGCAGGCTCTCGTCCCGACGCCAGTCGGGACAGGCCTCACCCCCTTCGACCTGGCTCAGGGCAGGCTCGAGGGGAGAGGGAACGATTTCGGGGGAGGCGGCCCTGGCGCGGCGGCGCGAGCAAAGGGTGAGGATGAGGCTCACCCGTCCGACGGGGCGCCTCAGGATGGGACAATCATCTCTATCGACTTTGAGGGGAACGCGTTTCTGCCGCACCAAGTCCGCCGGATGGCGGGCGCACTGGTGGATGTGGGCAAGCGGCGGCTCGCCACAGACGATATCATGGGGATGCTGGAAGGAAGGCCGGACGGGCCGGTGGCAAACACGCTGCCGCCCCAGGGCCTGTGCCTCATGGAAGTGAGGTACGGGGGCTTCCCTCCTACGAGAAATGAGGAACGGAACGATGCAAGCAAGAAACTACAACCCACGGGCGTCAGAACTTAACCCGCGCTGGCACGTCATAGACGCGGAGGGCAAGACGCTGGGGCGGCTGTCCACCGAGATTGCCATGAAGCTCATGGGCAAGGACAAGCCGACCTTCGTCAAGCACATGAACACCGGCGACTACGTCGTGGTGGTCAACGCGGAGAAGGTGCGCGTCACGGGCAAGAAGCCGGCGCAGAAGATGTACTACCTGCACAGCGGCTACCACGGCGGTCTCCGCGAGGAGACGCTGGCGACGGTGCTGGCCAAAAACCCGCGGCGGGTCATCCACGACGCGGTGCGGGGGATGCTGCCGAAGAACACGCTGGCCATCCACATGCTGACCCGGCTGAAGCTGGTGGTGGGCGGCTCGACGCAGCGCTACCAGTCTCAGATCACCGGCTCGGCCAAGGCCGTCGAGAAGGCGGCGAAGCAGGCCGCCGAGGCCAAGGTCGCGGAGGCTGCGGCGGCGACCGCGGTTGCGACGGCTGTCGCGGCGCCTGAGCCCGCCAAGACTGCCACGAAGTCACGCAGGAAGGCGGAGGAGCCAGCCATCACGCTGGCGAAGCCGAGGGCGGCCAAGGCCGCCGAGATGAAGAAGACGGAGCATAAGCCGAAGGCCGAGACGAAGTCCGCGGCCACAGAAGCGAAGGCCGATAAGCCCAAGGCCGGCCGCTCGAAGAAGAAGGAGTCGTAGGGAAAAGAGCGGCCAGGCGGGGCATGGGGCCTCCTCCCCCTCGAGGGTGGAGGACTGAGGTGGGAGTGAAGCCTTTTCCTCGATCCATCGGATGGACCAGTACAAAGACATATGGCAAGCATAAGGAGGCGTAGGTGACGCAGCAGAGCTATTTCTACGGGACGGGCCGGCGCAAGTCGGCGGTCGCCAGGGTGCGGCTGTATCGCGAGCGCGGCCCGATCGTCATCAACGGCAAGCCGCTGGAGGAGTACCTCGGTTGGGAGTCGTGGCGGCAGGTGGTGAACCAGCCGTTCAAGCTGCTGAACGCGGCCACGCAGTTCCGCGTGGTGGCGAAGGTGGACGGCGGCGGCCCTGCGAGCCAGGCGGGGGCGCTGCGGCACGGCATCGCCCGTGCCCTCCTCTTGGCCGACCCGGCGAACCGAGCGCCGCTGAAGAAGGCGGGGTTCCTGACGCGCGACGCGAGGGCGAAGGAGTCAAAGAAGTACGGGCTGCGCCGGGCGCGGAAGGCGAAGCAGTACACGAAGCGGTAGCGGCGCAGGCGCGACGAAGGTTTGGATGGTAGGGGCGGGTTTTCAAACCCGCCCCTACGTTTTGGAAGGCTACGCTGCTCCCAGTACCGCTCGTTCCACGGCCTCTGGGAGTTTGACGGGAACGAAGTAGTCGGCAGGATACGGGTAGTCGTCGCCGGACTCGTCCACAACGCGCAGTTGCTGATGCTTGGCCGCCTCGCGGTCGGCAATGACCCGGTATAGCTTCCGCCGCTCCAGCGATGCCTCGCACCCCTCGTTGCGGACGCACACGGCTAGCGCCGTAGACGTTCGATGTCCTTGAGCCATGTTCAATCGAATCAGGACGAAGCCAGGATAGACAACCTAGCTAGTTTTCCGGCGGTAATTGACAGAGTCTGCCCAAGTCCTCAAGGGTGATACTGGCTCTAGCCGCGAGTCTACTAAAAGCAATCTCTGTACTGCCCCAGTTGAAAACTGGACAGGTACCTTGTATGCCAGGAACCGCGATATGATCGACCGCAGAGATTTGGCTTGCATCTAGTGATTAGCTCAGCCTGCGTCAGCTTGGGTGGCCTTGAAGTCAGCCGGACAGGCCAGGAATGCCTTGCTGAAGGCTTACTGCCCTGCTGTCCAAATCTAGGTGGGGCAGGGCAGCCGGGCGTGGCGAGGTCTTCGAGCGGGACGGCGGCAGGCGTGCGCCAGCGCACGGTGAGGATGGTGATGTAGGGGAGGAGGCGGTCTTCCTCGCGGGCGGCGAGGCCCTTGAGGAGTTCGCGGCAGGCGGGGTCGGCGGAGAGGACGTTGAGCAACAGGCGGAGCTCGCCCTTGAGCTGCGCCGGGTGCGCCGAGGGGATGCGCTCGGCGACGGCACGGGCGAGGGTGAGGGCAGGGTTGGGCATGGCGGGTGTAGAGAACATATGTGCTTTTGTATTGTGGCACATGAGAAACGACCCTCTCCCCCTTGACGGGGGAGGGCCGAGGTAGGGGTGAAGTCGGTTTTCGCGGACGTTTCACCCCCCATCCCTACGCGCCCCGACGCATTTGGGCGCGTAGGCCTCCCCCCTCCCTCGAAGGGGGAAGGAAAGAAACAGCCTCCCCGCGAGTTGACCCACCCCGCGATGTGGACGGCGGCCGCCCGTGTGCTACACTTTCGGCGCCTTGAAGGGGTGTAGGAGAGCGGTCGCGTGCGCGTGACGGATGTGAAGTCGTTCCTGGTGCATCCCGGCACCGCGAAGAGCCTGTGCTTCGTGAAGGTGGAGACGGACTGGGGTGTGCATGGCTGGGGGGAGTGCTACACGCAGTCGGACCGGGACGTGCAGATTGCGGCGCACGTGGGGCAGCTGCGGCGGTACTTGGTGGGGCGCGACCCGGTGCACATCAAGAGTTTCGTGCAGGTGGTGCACGATGACGTGATGCACCGGCGGGGCTCGATGGACCTGTACAGCGCGCTGAGCGGCATCGAGCAGGCGCTGTGGGACATCGCGGGGAAGCGGCTGGGGGCGCCGGTGCACGCGCTGCTGGGCGGGGCGTGCCGGAGCAGGGTGCGGGTCTATGCGAACGGCTGGGGCGACGGGAACCTCGCGCCGGAGGAGTTGGCGGCGAAGGCGAAGGCGGTGTTAGGGCGGGGGTTCGGGGCGGTGAAGTTCGACCCGGTGCCTGGTCCGTGGCGCAGCTACGTGGACGCGAAGACGGAGCGGCGGGCCGTGGAGAACGTGGCGGCGGTGCGCGAGGCGGTGGGGCCGGACGTGGACATCCTGGTAGAGATCCATCGAAGACTCGCACCAGCGCATGCGGTGTCCATCGCGCGGGCCGTCGAGGAGTTCAAGCCTTTCTGGTTCGAGGAGCCGGTGTGGGCGGAGAACGTGGACGCGCTGGCGGCGGCGAAGCGGGAGATACGCATCCCGGTGGTGACGGGCGAGGAGCTGTACACGAAGTTCGAGTTCCGCGAGGTGTTCGAGAAGCGGGCGGCGGACATCATCAATCCGGACGTGTGCAACGTCGGCGGCATCCTGGAACTGCGGGAGGTGGCGGCGATGGCGGAGGCGTACTTCGTGGCGGTGTCGCCGCATAACTACAACTCGACCACGGTCGGGCTGGCGGCGACGGTGCAGGTGTCGGCGTGCATGCCGAACTTCCTCATCACGGAGTACTTTGTGAACTTGGAGCCCATCGGGAACAAGATTGCGCGGAAGCCCATCAGGGTCGCGGACGGGCACATCGCGGTGCCGGAGGAGCCAGGGCTGGGTATCGAGCTGGACGAGGCGGCGATGGCGAAGCACCCGTACGCGGAGTTTCCGGTGCGGCGGATGAGACGGTTGCATGGGGAGGAGGGAGGGTAGGGGACGAGTTCACCCCCACCTCAATCCTCCCCTCTCGAGGGGGAGGAAGATTGCAGCACCCTTCGCCGGCGTTTTCGTGTAGAGGGGAGAATGGATCCAGGAGGGAAGATGGCGGAGAAGCCTAGCGTGCCGATGGAGGAGTTCCGGATGCTGATGGAGCGGGCGGGGTTCCGGCTGACGCAGGGGGAGCTGGAGCACTTGAAGCCGTTCTACGAGACAGCGCTTGCGTTGGTCGCGCCGCTGCATGCGAAGGACTTCACGACGGGCGAGATGGCGGTGAACTTCGATGCGGCGGAGCCGACGACAGGGTGAGGGGGAATCTATGTTCTGCGAAAGGGTTACGCTCTTTTGAGGACACGTTTCACCCTCACCCCTTCGACAGGCTCAGGGCAAACTCTTTGGTCCGCCTGCAGCGGACCAAAGGCCTCTCCCTTCAAGGGAGAGGAGGTTGAACGTCACCCCCATCCTTCGGCTGCGCTCAGTACAGGCTCTTAGTTCTCCCCTCCTTCGACAGGCTCAGGACAAGCTCTCGAGGGGGAGGAGAGTTTCTAGGGTCTCGTGTTTTGCGAGCGGGTGAACTTCTCATACAGGGCTAGGTGATGTGATGACGATGCGGAGTGAGTTGCACTATTTGACGATTGGGCAGGCGGGGAGGCTGATCAAGGAGCGGAAGCTGTCGCCGGTGGAATTGACGCGGGTGATGCTGGAGCGCGTCGAGAAGATGGGCGGGACGCTGCAGACGTACATCACGCTGCTGCGGGATGAGGCGATGGCACAAGCGAAGGCGGCGGAGGCGGAGATACGGCGGGGGAACTATAGGGGGCCGCTGCACGGGATACCCATCGCGCTGAAGGACAACTACGACACCAAAGACGTGCGAACCACCGCCGGGTCTCAGTTATTGAGGGATCATGTACCCATGGAGGATTCGGCGGTGGCGGCGCGGCTCAAGGCTGCGGGGGCGGTGCTGCTGGGGAAGCTGACGCTGACGGAGTTCGCGTGCGGCGGGCCGGACCAGACTTGCGGCTATCCGATCCCGCGCAACCCGTGGAACCTGGAGCATGGCGCGGGCGGGTCGAGCAACGGGTCGGCGGTGGCGGTGTCGGCGGGGCTGTGCATGGGGACGATGGCGACGTGCACGCGGGGGTCGATCCGGGCGCCGGCGATGTTCTGCAACGTCGTGGGGTTCAAGCCGACGTACGGGCGGGTGAGCCGCCATGGGGTCATCCCGCTGAGCTGGACGCTGGACCACTGCGGGCCGATCACAGCGACGGTGGAGGACGCGGCGATCATGCTGCGTGCGGTGGCGGGCTGGGACCCGGCTGACCCGACGAGCAGCCACGCGCCGGCGCCGGACTACGCAGGGGAGCTGCGGACGGACATCAAGGGTCTGAAGATCGGGGTGCCGAGGCACTTCTTCTTCCCGGCCCGGCCGGATGTGCAGCGGGAGCCGCTGGCAATCGCAGAGGCGGCGCTGCGGAAGCTGGAAGAGCTGGGCGCGCACGTGGAGGAGACGCGGATCCCCGAGCTGGAGTACTCGGACGCGGCGGCGCTGGTGATCCTGTTAGGGGAGGGGTACGCGTACCACCAGTGGAACCTGAAGGCGAAGCCGGAGGGGTACGGTGTGGTGAACCGGGCGGAGTTCCGGCTGGCGAGCCTGTTCACGATGAGCGACTACGTGCAAGCGCAGCGGGCGCGGAACGCGCTGAAGCGGGGGTATGCTAAGGCGCTGCAGCGGTACGACCTGATCGTGTCGCCGACGTTCGCCATCGTGGCGCCGCGGTACGATGCGCCGCCGGGGATGGCGACGACGAAAATGCCGAGCTTCACGGGGCCGTATAACCTGGCGGGGCTGCCTGCGATCTCGGTGCCTGCCGGGTTCACGGCGAAGGGGCTGCCGTCGGGGATCCAGCTGGCGGGCAGGCCGTTCGACGAGACGACGGTGCTGCGGGCGGCGTACACGTACGAGCAGGCGACGGAGTGGCACAAACGGCGGCCGCCGCTGTAGGCCGACGTGACGGGGAACTCCTTTTGTCAAAAAGAAGTCCCGCAGACCCCTCAAGAAAACTTGGAGCATGAGCAGCGGGGTGGGCCGCTCGACGGCCCACCCCGCTGCTCATATTTCGAGTCTTCTTAGGGAGCTATGAGAGTTGCTGTCGCCGGGAAGGAGTCCTCTACTCAGCGATCTAGGGGGTGAGTTGCATGAGCTGGAGGAGGTTGCCGTCGGGGTCGGAGAAGGTGGCGATCCAGCCGCCCCACTTTTCCTGGCCAGGCTTGCGGATGAAGGGGATACCCTTGGCGACGAGCGCCGCGTGGGCGGCATGGATGTCGGCGACGCCGAGGTTGACCATGATGCGGTGTGGGTCTGCGCTCTGACCTTTGACTTCGGAGTGGGGGACGATGCTGAGGCGCATGCTTTCCCAGGCGAAGGAGACGATATGGGGTTTGACGGAGTGGGGCGTCAGGCCGAGGGTGTCGCGGTAGAAGGCGGAGAGCCTTTGGAGGTTATCGGTGCCGATGAGGATGCCGACGACGCCGGTTATCATGAATACACCTCACGGTTGGGAACTGGGAGTTGGATTTTACAGGGTACTTCCCTCATTGTCTCGACCCCAAAGGCAGGTCTCACCCCTACCTCTTCGGCCCGCAGCGTGCCGAAGGTCTTCCCTCCTCAAGGGGGAGGAGGAAGATTACCTCCCTGGTCCCTCTGCATCGGGTAGCGTGTTCCCAACAGGAGGATTCTGGGGAAATCGTGGACGGGGGTGGGTTTGCAAGGGGGCAGGCGGTAGGTATAATGGCGGCAGAGACAAGGTGGTGGTGGATGACAGCTTACGGGGCGTCTCTAGAAAGGAGGGTTTCAGAATTGGATAGTACGCGTAGGGGGTGTCTCAGGTAGGTGTTCCTTGAGGCACCTTCCCTGTCATGGGCCCCGCCGAAAGGCGGGGCCCATTTGTTTTGTGGGGAATGTTCGGCAGTTCGCGCCAGGCCGCTTCAGTTCTCCGTGTTGCTCAGGACAAGTTTCACCCCCACCTCTTTGGGCCGACTAGGTCGGCCCAAAGTTTCCTTCGCTTCGCTCAAGGACAGGCTCTCCCCCCTCGAGGGGGAGGAGGAAGAACGCCCTCACCCCCTTCCCCAAGCTAGAGGAGGCCTTCTTTGCGGACTTCTAGGAAGGAGTGTTTCATGGCTTCGATGACGAAGTCTATGTCCTTGGGGGTGTGGGCGGTGGAGATGTGGAACTGGTGGATGCCGGGGATGACGACGCCGTTGTTTAGGAGGTGCATGAAGAAGGCATCGTCGGCTGCCTTGAGAGAGGGGTCTATGTCGCGGGCGCTCTGGATGGGGCCGCCGCGCTGGATGCGCATGAAGAACATGGAGAGGGCGCTCATGAGCTGGGCGGGGATCTCCTCGGACTGGCAGAATCGGTTGACCTCGTTGGCGAGCCTCATGCTCTGCTCGGCGAGGTACTTGTAGGACTCGGGATGGTCGCGGAGGTAGGTGAGGGCGGCGGTTCCGGCGACCATGGAGATGGGGTTGCCGCCGAAGGTGCCTGCGGCGAAGACGCCGGGGAGGCGCGGGCCGCCGCGGGTGAAGGTCTCGGGGCTGGCGGCGCCGCGGGAGAAGACGTCCATGATGTCTGCGCGGCCGGCGATGGCGCCGATGGGCAGGCCGCCGCCCATGACCTTGCCGTAGGTGGCGAGGTCGGGGGTGATGTCGAAGAGTTCCTGGGCACCGCCGTAGGCGAGGCGGAAGCCGGTGATGATCTCGTCCATGAGGAAGAGGACGCCGGACTCGCGGCAGACCTCGCGCAGTTCTCGCAACCATTCGACGTGGTCGAGGCGGGGGTTGGAGCTCTGGACGGGCTCGATGAGGACGAGGGCGAGTTCGTCCTTGTGCGTGCGGATGAGGTCGAAGGCTTTCCTGCTGCGGTAGGGGAGCATGATGGTGTTCTGGAGGGTGGCCTTGGGGATGCCGTCGCCGACGGTGTTGAAGGTGGGGGCGTCGTGGGGGCTGCCGGCGGCGGCGCGGACCATGACGTAGTCGTGGGCGCCGTGGTAGCCGCCGTCGAACATGGCGATCTTGTCGCGGCGTGTGTAGGCGCGCGCGGCGCGGATGGCGAACATGGTGGCCTCGGTGCCGGTGTTGCAGAACTCGACCTTGTCGGCGCAGGGGACGGCCTCGACGATGAGGCGGGCGAGATGCTCTTGGTAGGGGTTGTGGAGCGCCCACTGGAAGCCGCGCTCGGCGGCGTCTTTGACGGCGTCCACGACGACGCCGGGGGCATGGCCGAGGATGTGTGGGCCGAAGCCGAGGGCGAGGTCTATGTACTCATTGCCGTCCACGTCGGTGACGCGGGAGCCCCTTGACTCGCGGATGTAGATGGGGTAGGGCATGGCGAGGGTGCCGACCGCGAGCTGGCCGAGCACTTCGAGGCTGCGTTCGTGAGCGCGTTTGGAGCCTGGGGTCTTTCGTTCGATCTCGGCGCGGACGTTGCTCATGGTGCTCCTCCTCGTCAGCAGGGTGGCGGAATCCGATGCCGACACGTCGTGCATCTTCTGCTGACGAGGCAATGGTAGCAGCGAGAGGCGGAGGAGGGCAACCGTTGGATCCCCTCACCCTATGAGCCGCTAGAGGCGGCTCATAGGCCTCTCCCACAAGGGGCGAGGGGATTCGACGCCCTCACCCCTACGGTCCTTCCGCGGAAGGGCCGTAGGCCCTCCCCCGTGGACGGGGGAGGGGTGGTGCGACCCCTTATTCCTATGGCTTGTTTTCGAAGAAGCGGCGGGGGTTGTCCACGGTAATCTGGGTGATGGTCTTGTCCGGAACGCCCAACCCCTTGAGGCGGGGCAGACCTTTGCGAGTGATGAAGAGGAAGCTGTCGGGGTTGTGAGTCATGAAAGCTTTTTGCTGCTTGGGGCCGATGATGCCTGGATAGACGCACCAGTCGTGGCCGAGGAGGATGCGGTGCGCCCAGCCTGCGTCTATGAGGCGCTTGATGGTGCCGGCGCGCTGGGTCCATGAGCGCGTGCCTGGGGTGACGTCGCCGAGGAAGGTCCTGTCGAGGCCGACCCAGGCGCTCTTCTTCATGAGACCGGCGACGTCGGCGGTATCGTTGCTGTGGCCGATGTACACCTGGTTGAGGTTGAGCTTCTCGCTCTGGAAGATGCGGAGCTGCTGGTCGCCGACGCGCTCGGGCGCCCAGGTGTGGCAGGAGATGGGGACGCCGGTCTTCTTGGCAGCGCGGGCGGCAGCGCGGAGGATGATTTCGCCCTCGGGGGTGACGCCGCCCCTGTCGGTGGCGACCTTGATGATGCCGGCCTTGATGCCGGTGCCCTCGATGCCCTCCTTGATCTCGCGGGTGAAGAGGGCGGCGATGTCGTCAACGTTGGCCTGCCAGAAGGCGCGGGGGATGTCGAGCAACATGCCTGTGCAGGCGATGATGTTCATGCCGCTGCGGCGGGAGACTTCGCGGACGAGGCGGACGTCGCGTCCGAGGTCAAGGGTGGTGAGTCCACGATGGTGTCCACGCCCCCGGCCTTGGCCTCGCGGAGGATGCGGACGGCGTTGGCGACGATGGTGTTTCGGGGGCCGATGAAATCGTGATAGACGTGGCGGATGCCTGCGGAGGAGACGGCGACATGCTCGTAGGAGAGGGTGAAGCCGAGGGCCTTGGTGTCGAGGGGGCCGAGGACGGAGTTGATGCGGGCCACGGTGGGCCTCCTTCAGGCAGAGTTACGGCAATAACGTGAGGGAAGCACCCTGGGGGACTTCTTCTAGGCAGAAGAAGTCCCCCAGACCCTTCAAGAAGACTTCAGAGTTTTTTGGGTTCTACCGGATTCAATTCTCCCACGATTACAACCCCTCACGCTTTGGCCCCGCTTGTATCGGGCCAAAGGCCTCTCCCGCAAGGGGAGAGGAGGTGAATCCACCCCTACCCCTTTGGGCCGACCAAGTCGGCCCAAAGTTTCCTTCCCCTTCGCCCTGCTCAGGGTCAAGGACAGGCTCCCCCCCCTCAAGGGGGAGGAGGAAATCACACCTACCCCCTGTTGAAGAGACTCGCGATGTTGAACAGCGTCAGAAGCCTTCGATGAGGGCGACGCGGAGGAGTTCGAGGGCGTCGAGGCTGATGCGTGTGCGGTCGGGCCTGCCGCGGCCCGCGGAGTTGTAGGAGCGGCGGTGGAACTTGTGGCCGTCGGTGACGGAAATGTAGGTCTCGCCGCGGGCTAGGTTCTCGGAGGTGTCGGCGGGGTCGGCGAGGGCGTGGACGGCGAGGCCGAGGTTGGCGCCGGCCTGCTGGCGAACGGCGTAGGCGAGTTCGTCGGCGAGCTCGGCGTGGCGGTGCATCAGTTCCTCGGAGCGGTGGGGATGGCGTCCGTGGCCGAGGAGGCGCTTCGCGGTCGTGAGGCCGTTGCCGACGAGGCCCTCGACGAAGTGGGCCGGGCCGGCCTGCTCCAGGCGCTCGGCCAACATGCCGTAGGTGAGGTCTTCGTAGGAGGCGACTGTGAGGTCCTTCTGCCGGAGGAGCTTGCCGACGGCATCCTCCATGGTCTCGCTGTCGGCGGCGAAGACGTGGCGGCCCAGGAGGCGGCGAATCTCCAATTCGAGGGGTTCGATGAGGGTGTGGGCCTCGGCGGCGGTGGCGGCCTTGGCGGCGATGCGGACGTCCACCTGGCCGGGGGAGGCGAGGACGCCGACGGTGGGGTTCTTTGAAGAGGCGATGAGGTGGCCGATGCGGTGGTCAACGTTGCTCTCGCCAATCTCGGCGACCTTGAGGACGCGGTAGGTGATGACGTCGGAGATGCCGAAGCGCTTGCGGATGTAGGGGACCAGCTCGTTGTCGAAGAGCCACTTGAGCTCGAAGGGGACGCCTGGAAGGGCGAAGACGGCGGACTTGTCGGTCTCGACGATGAAGGAGGGTGCGGTGCCGTTGGGGTTGGAGACGGGGATGGCGCCCTCGGGGATGTCGGCCTGGCGCTCGTTATTGGGGGTCATGACGAAGCCGCGGCTGCGGAAGCGCTGGTCGAGCTCGGCGAGGAGTCGCGGGTCGCGGATGAGCTTGCGGCCGACGACCTGGGCGATGATTTCGCGGGTGATGTCGGCCTGGGTGGGGCCGAGGCCGCCGCTGGTGATGACGAGGTCGGAGCGGGACATGGCGCGGGACAGCACCTCTTTCATGCGGATGGGGTTGTCGCCGACGATGGTCTTGAAGTAGAGGTTGACGCCGAGTTGGGCGAGGCGCTGGGACATCCAGGGGGAGTTGGTGTCCACAATCTGGCCCAGGAGGAGCTCGGAGCCGATGGCGACGATCTCGGCGTTAGGCATAGGGAAACCCCGGAGAGAAAGCCATCCAATGCTCTGGGGTGATGTACCCCCTACCTCTATGGGCCGACCTAGTCGGCCCATAGGTCCTCCCCCTCAGGGGGGGAGGAGGAAAGCCACTCCTTCCCCAGTAACTCTGTAGCTTAGCCATATTTCTCGCGGAGGAGTTTAGCACCTTGGCACATGGCTTTGAGTTTGAGGTAGGCCTCATCGAGGTCCATGGGGTTGATGCTGGATGGGGAGAAGCCGCAGTCGGGGTTGAGGGTGATGCGGGTCTTGGGGAGCATGTCGAGGACGGCTTCGACGCGGGCGACGACCTTTTCGGGGGTCTCGACGTTTTTGTCGGTGTGGTCTATGACGCCGAGGCCGAGGGTCTTGTTCTTGGGGAAGCGTGTGAGGACGCCGATGCCGCCGGCGTCGGGAGTGGCGAACTCCATGGCGAAGCGGTGGACCTTCATGGGGGCGAGGGCGTCCATGATGAGGTCGTAGGAACCTTTGGTGCCGTGCTTGCGGTTGAAGTGAGCGTGGCAGAGGTGGACGCTGAAGTTGACGCCCTCGATGCCCTGGGTGACGCCGTTGACGCACTTGACGGACATCTCCTTCTCGTGGTCCACGTCGGCGATGTTCTCGCGCTTTCGGTAGTCGGGGTCAACGAGGAGGGCGAGCCAGGGGTCGTCGAGCTGGATGGCCTCGACGCCGAGGCGGACGAGGCGCTGTACTTCGCTACGGACGATGGGGATGCAGGCCTCCATGAAGTCTTCGCGGGTGGGGTAGGCCTTGGTGGAGTGCTGTGCGGTCCACATGCGGCGGCCGATGGTGTAGGGGGAGGGGATGGCGACGATGGCCTTGGCGGTGGTGTGTTTCTTGAGGAAGCGGGCTTCGTCCGCGGCGATTGGGCGGCGGGAAGCCATCTTGGAGACGACGGCGGGATAGGGGATGCTGGAGGCGGCCTGGGTGCCGGGCTCGATGTGGGTGTCGTAGGCGAAGCCTTCGACGGCGTCGGCGAAGACCTTGACGTAGCTTTCGCGGCGCCATTCGCCGTCGGAGACGTAGTCGAGGCCCGCGCGCTCCTGGAGGGAGATTGCGGACGGGACGGCGGCGTCGAGGAGGCTGTCGGCGTGGTGCCAGGAGAGGCGGCCTTGCTTGCGATCCTCGATGAGGTCGCGGACCCACTGGGGGCGCGGCAGGCTGCCGACGACGAAGGTGGAGAAGAGTTGGTTGCGCGATGACTTGGTCATTGCTCCTTCCTTTCTTTACCCCTCACCCGCTGACCCTTCCTCGAGGAAGGGTCAGCGACCTCTCCCACAAGGGGAAGGGGACGGTTTTACCCCATCCTTCATACCTCTCACCCTTTGGCCCCGACCCGGTCGGGGCCAAAGGCCTCTCCCGCAAGGGAAGAGGAGGATACCGTGCCCCTCCCTCAAGTGGCTACAGCGGTTGGGCGGCGGAGCCTTTCCAGCGTGCGATGGCGGCCTCGGCACGGGGGCTGCGTGCCCGCTGCACTTCGACGTTGACGACCGCAGGACGGTTGAGATGGAAGGCGCGTTCGAGGGCGCCGGGGAGGTCTTCGGGGGACTGGATGTTCTCGCCGTGGGCGCCGAGGCCCTTTGCGACGATGTCGTAGCGGCTGGGGAGGAGGTCGGAGGCGGTGGTGCGGCCGTAGATGCCAAGCTGGATCTGGCGGTCTATGCCCCAGGCGGAGTCGTTGCCGACGAGGGCGACGATGGGGAGGCTGTGACGGACGGCGGTGTCCATCTCCATAGCATGGAAGCCGAAGGCGCCGTCGCCGGTGACGAGGACGGTGCGGTGTTCGGGCCGGGCGAGCTTTGCGGCGAGGGCGGTGCCCATGGACTGGCCGAGCATGCCGAAGGGGGAGAAGTACCACCAGCGGCGGGGGCCGCGTGCGGGGAGGGCGGCGCGGCCGAAGTGGCAGAAGTCGCCGCCGTCGAAGACGAGGGTGTCTTCGGGCGAGAGCATGGGAGCGAGGGTCTTGAAGACCCAGGCGGCATGCATGGGGGTCTCGGGCTTTGCGAGAGCATCGAACCACTCGGCTTGGGCCTGGCGCTCGGCCTTGAGGCGCTGGAGCCAGGGCTTGCGGGCGGGCCATGCGCGTTCGGCGGCCTCAGCCTGGAGCTGGTCGAGGGCGGCGGCGATGTCGGCGGCCATGCCGACGGCGACAGCGCGGTTGCGGCCTATCTCGGCAGGCGAGGGGTCAACCTGGATGAGCTTGGCGTCGCTGTGGATGGCGGGGTGCGCGGCGTAGCCGAGGATGAGGTCGTGCTTGCGGCCGAGGAGGAGGACGGTGTCGGCCTCTTTGAGCAGGCGGGCGGCGCGGTTGAGGCCGGCGTCGTAGAAGCCCATGCAGAGGGGGTGATCGTCGGCGACGAGGCCGCGGGCGTCGGCCTCGGTGAGGAGCGGGGTCTGGGTGGTCTCGATGAAGCGCTGGAGGGAGGCGCCGCCGTCGAAGTAGGCGGCGGGGCTGCCCGCGATAATGAGTGGGCGCTCGGCCTTGTGAAGCAGTTCGACGGCTTGCCGCACCCGCTCGACGGGCGCGGGGGTGGGCAGGAGGCTGGCGTGGACACTGCCATCGAGGAAGGCGACCTCGTCTTCGGCGATAACCTGCTCCTGGATGTCCACGGGGACGGTGAGGTGGACGGGGCCGCGACGGCCCGTGTAGGCGGTGCGAAGGGCGAGGGCGACGGCGTCGGGGATGTGGCGGGCGTCGGTGACCATCCAGGCGCCCTTGGTGACGGGCTTGGCCATGCCGACCTGGTCAATCTCCTGCATGGCGCCCCGGCCCAGCTCGGAGAGGGGGGCGCAGCCGCTGATGGAGAGGACGGGGCTTTCGGAGTGGAGCGCGGTGGCGAGGCCGGGGATGGCGTTGGCGAAGCCGGGGGTGGTGTAGCTAGCGACGCCGGGCTGTCCGGTGATGCGGCCCCAGACGTCGGCCATGTGGACGGCGGTGGCCTCTTGGCGGACGTCAATCAGGCGGATATCGAGGCCGTTGAGGGCGTCGAGGAGGGGCAGGTTGTGGTCGCCGACGAGGGTGAAGAGGTAGCGCACGCCTTCCTGCAACAGCACCCTGGCGAGGATGTGGCTTCCGGTGGTCTTGGCGGTCTTGGGCATGGGCCTTCTGGCGTTCCTCACCCTTTGACGTTCGGCGAGGCTATGCTCCACCCCCACCTCTTCAGCCCCGCTGCCAGCAGGGCTGAAGGTCCCCCCCCGCCTCAAGGGGGAGGAGGGGGAAACGCCCCACCCCCAATCGCATAGGAACTTCTGCCGCGACGAGAGAGGGAACACATCAACTCCGACGCGTCCCAATTGTAGGGGTGGACGGGAAGGTGTCAAGGATGGGATGGCTGGTGGGCGATTCGCTGGCAGGCCGGAGTTTGATGATACTACCTAAGGCGGTGTTTCGGTCGAGACACGCGGTAAGCGATGAACGCGGCGAAAGCCAAGCTGGGTCCGAGGAGCGCCCATGCACCCGACGTGGGAACCGGTGGTGGAGCAGGGCCCGAAGTCACAAGGAAAGAGTAGCTGTAAGTCGTCTGGTTACCAGCCTCATCCTGTGCCATGAAGCTGAGGGTATGGCTTCCCGGTGAAAGACCGGATAAGGTGTGCCTATAGATGACGCCGTCTGTTGAGGTCAAGGCGCCTGTTATGTCGTTTCCGTCCAGGGTGACCGAGAGCGCGGTAACCGTTCCATGGGTATCGTAGTCGGTCACGACATTGCCAGGAACAGTAGTATGCACGCCAGAACTATCTAACCCATACTCAAGCCCTTCATTGGAGAAATCCACGGTGGTGGTTGCCATACCAGCGGTAGTGGTGACCGTGAATGTTGGGGCTGGTAGGCCCGTGTCAACCTCGAAGAGGACGGCCTAGGTCAGGTCGAGCGCAGTGCTGGTGGAGATTGCGAGCCCGGCCTTGCCGATGTTGATAGCGCTATTGAGGTCAGTTGCCTGAGCATTGACGTTGTACAAGCCAGAAGCCGTTGGAGTGCTTGTGGCGAGGAAGACTTTCGGGCCCCCGGTCAGGGACAGGAACGTTGTGGACGTGGAGAAATTACGGGTGTTGTCCAAGACCTGTACTACCCCAAGAGAGACCGTACCGGAGGCAACATTCTCGTCGGCCTTCAGCCTGATGGGCACCGAGCCGTTCGTTACAGGTGCGGATGCTGGAACCTACGGCACGGGTCAGCCCTGGCGCGATGCCGTCGGTGGACGGGTCTTTCGCGTGTGGGGTGAACAACTCGTTGCCGATGAGGTCTTTGACGATGGCGAGCGCGCCGATGCCTACCACTTCAACCTTTGGTCTTGCATCTGGGACCAGCGCTGCTACGGTGAGGAACACGGACTGGGGTCTGCCTGGAAAGTGTTCAGCCGCCGAGGGGACGACGCCCGCGACGCGGAAGTCTGTGGGGGCGACTGTAGTGCCATCTATCGCTTCGTTGAAATCAACGCGGATGCTTGTGCCCTTCGCTTTAGCGGGGTCAAACTCGGTCTTGTCATCAGTTGTCTTGGAGGTGTCCCACCACGTGCCGGTCGTCGCGGCCGCGAGAAAGGGCCCTGAACGGTCAATGACGATGGCGTGAGGTTGGCAGCCGAGCACGCTGGCGGAGTTGGACGGGACCATGCCTATGAGTGAAGTGGCCACGAACGAGACTGCGTCGCAAGGGTTGGCAGCACCGGAGATGGTTGGCTCCCGGTCGGCGACGCCGATGTTCCCCGCGAGGTCGGTGGCCTTGAACCACCAGTACACGATCTGGTCAGTAGTCAAAGTGGGGCCGAACCGTTGGCGGATGTTGTAGCCGTTGGTGATAGCAGTGATATCGGCGGCAGCTACATTCTCAATGGTTACCTGGTCGATGTCGCCGTCAAAATCTACATCTCGGCCCCACAGCACCGTGATGTTGGAGCTGTAAATGCCGGAGTCGATGTCTGTCATGTCGGCCTGCACCGTGGGTTGAAGTACAGTGGAGCGGGTGTTGTGGGCCGGGCTGAAGTTGGAGATAGTTGGCGCCAACGTCTCAGCAGCGAAGACCTCGTGGGAGATTAATGGTGCGGTGGCAACAATGAGAACACCAACAAGAGATCCAAGAAGTCCCAGGCGCTCGCTTCTATGCGACGGGCCATGCGCGCGAGGGGCGCGGATGCGCCATCCACCTTTGGAGGCGGTTAACCTTGGCATGGGACTCCCCAACCGACGCCCCAATTGTAGGGATGGGCAGGGAGGTGTCAAGGACGGGGTATACGTGTCATCCGCCGGAGGGCGAGCGTGGAAAAGAGGATGCCCAGGACAGCTAACGCCCAACTGCCGAGGAATGGCACAGGAGGGGGAGCAGGGGCAGGTAGTCCCTGCTTGTAGGTGAGGGTGAAGTGAGTGCCGTCGTTGCCGCCGAGGACGCCGTCGCCATGGTCGGTGAGGCAGCGGATGGTGATGATGCCGTTGGCGCCATCAACACTTTCGACCTGCAAAGTAGAGGAACTGGAAATCACATCTTGGTAACTGACTACTCCATCGCTGTTTCTGTCCAGGATTGGGGGTGTGACTGGCGTGGATGAGGTGACGACCGCGCCGGTGGATGGGGTGTATCGGTCTATCCTTATACTGGAATTGGTAGAGCATTCAGCGTAGGCGTTGAGGACGATTTCTATGCTGGGAACGGGTGTGATGTTGGTGTGGGTGTTGGCGTTGCTGTTGGGCTAGCGGAAGGATTAACGAGGATAGTCGCGGTTCGAGTGATGGGAGCGGCTGAAGAGCCGTCTACGTAGGAAAGTGTCACGGCATCGACAGAGTTGACCCTGAGGTCGCCTGCTGACCAAGTGCCGTTCGCAGTTAGGGTAATGTCCGGCGGGGTCGTCGTCGTTTCGCTGATGCTGCAGAAGAACGAGGAGACGAGGCAGCGAAAGGTGCTGGTAGTGGACGCGCTTGAGTTGAGGAACACAGCGCCTCGAAACACGCCACTGTTCGCCGTCGTTTTTTCGTGACGGACAAGGACACCCGTTGGGTCTGCGTCGCTGACGACTTTGACTGAACCCAGCCCTGTGACCGCGGCTGAGGTGTCCACTACACCTTTCCGATAGCTCAAATGGATGGTGTCACCATCTGCCGTTAGGTGGTTCTTGTCGTCGGTGCCATGGGTACCGAGGCAACGGATCGTCATAACTCCATTCGTGCCATCGACCGAGAGGATGGCTAGCCCCAGGGCGGCCAAGTCCTCGGTGGCGACTACGTCGTTATGGCTAGTAATCCCATCCTCATTTCGGTCCACGATTGGTGGGCTGACGGGGGCGCTGGAAGTTGCGAAGGACACACCGCTGGCGGTACTGGTGATGCCGGTAAACCTATCCACGGTGACGTTTTCGTTGGAGCCGCATTCGAGGTAAACGAGTATCGAGGTGTCCTCCGCTACATTCAAATCAGCGTCGGTCGCTTCGAGCACGAGTCGGCCCCCCTGCACAGCCGCAGAAAGGGTCTGCGATGGGTCATCGGGGTTTGGGGAAGCGCAACACTGCATTGGCGCTGAACGCCGTGCGAACTGCGAAAAGCCCTAGGGCAAAGCAAGCGCTGAGCACTATGGCCAGGAGGACCGTCCGTCTGCTCATGGTGGCCTCTCTTGGAGATGCCTGTCGGAGAGTACAAGGCTCAGAGGGGTACGTCAACTTAGACCGCAAGTCGCAATCTAGGGAGTGCCTGGGAGGCATGGATTGTGGTCGCACGGACGTGTTGGTATACTCGGCCAGCGGCGGCTGTATGGCCGTGAGGAGGGTGTATGCAGAATCCTTCGATCCTTCGACAAGCTCAGGACAGGCCAAGCTCAGAACAGGCTCCAAAGGGGCCGCTTGAGGGGGTCCGGGTCGTTGACTGGACGATTTGGCAGTTCGGGCCGATCGCGGCGACGATGCTGGGCGACCTCGGGGCCGATGTCATCAAGGTGGAGGCGCTGGACGGGGATCCGGGGCGCGCGGTGTTCTCGGCAGGAGGTGTGGATAGGAGCCTGCCGGAGGGGCGGAACTCGTACTTCGAGGCGAACCACCGCAACAAGCGGTGCATCGCGCTGAACCTGAAGCACCCGGATGGCCGCGAGGTCGTCCACAAGCTGGCGAAGAACGCGGACGTGTTCATCCAGAACTTCCGGCAGGGCGTAGCGGAGCGGCTGGGGCTGGACTACGAGACGCTGCGGAAGCTGAACCCGAAGGTCATCTACGGGTCGGGGTCAGGCTACGGGCCGAAGGGGCCCGACTCGGCGTTGCCTGCGCTGGACAGCGCGGCGCAGGCGCGGAGCGGGCTGATGTATGCGACGGGGCCGGAGGGCGCGGACCCGTTCCCCATTCATGGGGCTGTGGGCGACCAGATGGGCGGCATCATCCTTTCTTGGGGCATCCTGGCGGCGCTGGCGGGGCGCTCGCTCCACGGCATCGGGCAGAAGGTGGAGGTGTCGCACCTGAGCAGCAGCATGTGGCTGCAGGGGCTGTCCATCAGCATGAGCCTGCTGACGCAGCACAAGCCGCCGTCCGAGGTGAACTTTAGCGTGAGGCAGGCGCGGCAGAAGGCGTTCAACCCCATCTCGAACTACTACAGGTGTAGGGACGGGCGCTGGATGATGCTGGCGAACTTCGAGGCGGACCGGTACTGGGCGTCGTTCGCGCGGGCGGTGGGCATCGGGCGTCTGGCGGACGACCCACGGTTCAAGGACACGCATGCGCGGACGGCGAACCGGGTGGAGCTCATCAGGGTGCTGGACGAGGTGTTCGCGACGAAGACGTACGCGGAGTGGGACGAAATCATGCGGACGAAGGGGGACTTCATCTTCGCGCCGGTGCAGCACATCTCGGAGCTCCCGCGCGATCCGCAGGTGTTGGCGAATGGATACATCGCGGAGGTGGAGCACCCCGTGCTGGGGAAGGCGAGGCTGACGGACCACCCGGTGCGGTACAGCGAGACGCCGCACAGCATACGCCGCGTGGCACCGGAGCTTGGGGAACACACGGAGGAGATCCTGCAGGAGCTGGGGTACGGTTGGGAGGACATCGCGTGGCTGCAGGAGGCGGGGGTGATTCTGTAGGGCAGTGCGCGGGACCCCTTCGGTCCCCTCACCCTTTGGCCCCGAGCATTCGGGGCCAAAGGCCTCTCCCGCAAGGGGAGAGGAGGAAAGTCGCCCCCTCACCCTACACGCCGACCAGGTCGGTGTGTAGGCCTTCTCCCGTGATGGGGGGGCAACGTTACTGGGCAAGGAGGCCGCCGTCAATGACGAGTTCGGCGCCGGTGACGTAGGAGGACTCGTCGGAGGCGAGGAAGAGGATGCCGTTGGCGATCTCCTCGACGGTGCCGAGCCTGCCCATGGGGACCTTGGCTATAAAGGTTGCGCGGCGCTCGGGAGTGAGGGACTTTTCAGTCATAGGGGTCCAGGCGCCGCCGGGGTGGATGGAGTTGACGCGGATGTTGTCCTTGGCGTACTGAATGGCGGCGGCTTTGGAGAATATGCGGACAGCGCCTTTGGCGGCGTGGTAGGCGGGGCCGCCCTCGCTGCCGACGATGCCCCAGATGGAGGAGACGTTGACGATGGAGCCGCCGCCGGCCTTGCGCATCTCGGGGATGGCGTGCTTGGTGCCGAGGAACGCGCCTTTGACGTGGACGTCCATCTCGTGGTCCCACTGCTGGACGGTCATGTTCTCGATCTTTTCGACGTAGCCCATGCCGGCGTTGTTGACGAGGACGTTGAGTTTGCCGTAGGTCTTGACCGTCTGGGCGATGACGCGCTTCCACTGCTCCTCGTCGCGGACGTCGAGGGGGATGAACAGGGCGTCGTAGCCGTGTTCGCGGAGCTGGGTCTCGCTCCGGCGGCCGATGTCCTCCTTGATGTCGCAGAGGACGACCTTGGCGCCTTCGCGGGCGAATATCCAGGCTGCGGCGCCGCCGAAGCCCATGAGCTCGCTTTGGACGGCGGAGGCCCCGCCGGTGATGAGGGCCACCTTGTTCTTGAGGCGCATCTCCGTCTCGTGAGATTGTTTCATGACTTAACTTTCACCCCCCCCCCGATCCACATCGGGGCCCCTCCCTCACGGGATGGAAGCGGGGGACAGCTGGGCTACTGGGCGGTCATGCCGCCGTCGATGACGAGCTCGGACCCGGTGATGTAGGAGGACTCGTCGGAAGCGAGGAAGAGGATGCCGTCGGCGACCTCCTCAGGCTTTCCCCATCTTGCCATGGGGACCTTGGCAGTGTAGAGAGCGAGTTTATCGGGGTCTTCTTGGAGGCGATGGGTCATGGGGGTGATGCAGAAGCCTGGGTGGATGGAGTTGGCGCGGATGTTGTCCTTGGCGTACTGGATGGCCGTGGCCTTGGTGAAGATGCGGATGGCGCCCTTGGCGGCATGGTAGGCTGCGGAGGTCTGGCTGCCGACGAGTCCGTAGATAGAGGAGATGTTGACGATGGAGCCGCCGCCGACCTTGCGCATCTCGGGGATGGCGTGCTTGGTGCCAAGGAAGGTGCCTTTGGCGTGGACGTCCATCTCGTGGTTCCAGATGTCCAGGGTAGCCTGTTCGACGGTGTTCATGTAGCCCTGGCCGGCGTTGTTGACGAGGACGTTGAGTTTGCCGTAGGTCTTGACGGTCTGGGCGATGGCGCGCTTCCACTGCTCCTCGTCGCGCACGTCGAGGGGGATGAACAGGGCGTCGTAGCCGTGTTCGCGGAGCTGGGTCTCGCTCCGGCGGGCTAGGTCCTCCTTGATGTCGCACAGGACGACCTTGGCGCCTTCGCGGGCGAACATCCAGGCGGAGGCGCCGCCGAAGCCCATGACCTCTCCTTTGATGCCTGCTGCTGCGCCGGTGATGAGGGCGACCTTTCCTTTGAGACGCATGGCTTGCCTCCTCATGTTGGGACTACTGTGCGATAACGCCGCCGTCGATGACGAGCTCGGCGCCGGTGACGTACGAGGACTCGTCGGAGGCGAGGAAGAGGATGCCGAAGGCGATCTCCTCGGCCTTGGCGAGTCGGCCCAGGGGTACCTTGGGCAGGCGCGGGTCGGGTATGCCGGCTGCGGCGAGTTTGGCGATGCCCTGGCGTGCGAGAGGAGTATCGGTGTAGCCGGGGTGGACGGAGTTGACACGAATGTTCTCTTTGGCGTACTGGATGGCGGCGGCCTTGGAGAAGATACGGCTGGCGCCTTTGCCGGTTGAGTAGGCGATGCCGAGGGGGTTGCCGTTGATGCCGTCTATAGAGGAGATGTTGACGATGGAGCCGCCGCGGTTCTTGCGCATGGCGGGGATGGCGTGTTTAGTGCCGAGGAAGACGGCCTTGGCGTGGACGTCCATCTGGGCGTCCCACTTGTCCACGGGGGTATCTTCGGCGCCTCCGATGAAGGTGGTGCCGGCGGCGTTGACCAGGATGTCTAGGCGGCCGAACTTGGAGGTCGCGAAGCTTACGGCGCCTATCCAGTCGGCCTCGTTGGTGGCATCCAAACGCACGAACTCGGCCCGGCCTCCGGCGTTCCGAAGCTGCTGGGCGGCTTTCTTTCCTTTGTCTTCGTCGAGGTCTCCCAGGACGACGGCAGCGCCTTCGCGGACGAAGAGCCAAGCAGCAGCGCCGCCGATGCCCAACACCCAGTCTTTGCCTTCGGAGCGGGGGTCTCCTTTGAAGGCGGTGGCTCCACCGGAGATGAGGGAGACTTTTCCTTTCAGGCGCATGGCATACCTCTTATTAAGAGCAAGGCTGTTTCAGGACCCACTTTGCTCTTCACCCCTACCTCTTTGAGCCGACCTAGTCGGCTCAAAGGTCATCCCCCTCAAGGGGGAGGAGCAACGACGTTGCTTCCGCAGCGTTCGGCTGGCATATGATACGCCAGGCTTTTGCGCATAGCCAGGTGAGGCGCGGAAGGGGGCTGGACTTGACCAGTGGTCTTTTTCACAAACCCACGGTATAATTCGGCCAACTTTTCGGGGATGGTCTGGGAACCAAACGCAGTGCGCAGGCCCTTGCCAAGTGGGTTGAGTTTTGGTGGGGCGTTCCATTACAATACTGGCCCGACTCGAAGAAGGGTGTCCGGAGAACCTACAACTCTCCATGCACATTCCCGTTCGCTGCAATAAGAGCGGCAGCGGCGGGCGTGATTTTTTCTGAATAGAGGACATCAGTCCTGTAAGGGGGATCCAATGGCGAAAGTGCTCGAGGTGAAGGACCTAGCCACCTACTTCTTCACCGCGGACGGTGTCGTGAAGGCGGTGGATGGGATCAGCTACCACGTGGACGAGGGTGAGTCCATCGCCATCGTGGGGGAGAGTGGCTGCGGCAAGAGCGTCAGCGCGCTGTCGGTGATGCGGCTGGTGGCCAGCCCGCCCGGCAGGACGGTGCATGGCGAGGTGGTGTTCGAAGGGCAGGACATCCTGAAGCTGTCCGAGTCCGAGATGCGGCATGTCCGCGGCAACCGTATCGGGATGGTATTCCAGGAGCCGATGACCTCGCTCAACCCGGTGCTGAGCATCGGCTATCAGTTGACGGAGTCTCTGATGCTGCACTTGGGGATGACCCGGGTGGATGCCAGAGAGCGGGCCGGCGAGCTCCTGAATCTGGTGGGCATCCCGGACGCCGAGCGGCGCCTGAAGGACTATCCGCACCAGTTCAGCGGCGGCATGAGGCAGAGGGTGATGATTGCCTTGGCCTTGAGCTGCAACCCGAAAATCATCATCGCCGACGAGCCGACGACAGCTCTGGACGTGACGATCCAAGCGCAGGTGCTGGAGGTGATGAAGAGCCTGGCCGACGAGTTCGGGACGGCGCTCATCATGATCACCCATAACCTGGGCGTAGTAGCCCGCTATGCCCAACGGGTCATCGTCATGTACGCGGGCAAGATCATCGAGAGCGGCTCGGCCAAGCAGATCTATGGCGACCCGAGGCACCCGTACACGCTTGGGTTGCTCAAGTCGGTGCCGCGCCTGGATGAAAGCAGGAAGGAGAAACTCGACCCGATCGAAGGGTTGCCGCCTCTTCTCATAAATCTTCCGGCGGCGTGCAGTTTCGCGCCCCGGTGCAAGTATGCGATAGACAAGTGCCGAAGCGAAGTACCTCAACTCGAGATGGCTACGGACGGCCATGTGTCGGCGTGCTTCAGGTCCAAAGAGTTGGCCCAGCTCGCCAAAGCTCACGCTTAGGGGGAAGGCGATGGTTTTAGGAAAAAAGAAGGACAAGCAGGCCAAGGCGGCTCAGGCTGGCGCGACCAACGGCCAGTCACAGCCTTCAAAGGCCATGGACCCGAGCCACCCGGACTGGCACAAAGGGGAGGATATCCTCCTGGATGTCCGGAACCTGAAGATGTACTTCCCGGTGAACTCCGGCTTGCTCGTCCAGCGCAAGATTGCCGACGTAAAGGCGGTGGACGACGTCTCCTTTTTCATCAGGAAGGGCGAGACGCTGGGCCTGGTGGGGGAGAGCGGCTGCGGCAAGACCACGGTAGGCAGGGCTGTCCTACAGCTCTACAAGCCCACCGCGGGAGAGGTGTACTTCCAAGGCCAGAACATCGCGGGCTGGAGCACGCCGCAGATGCGGCCGCTGCGCAGGCAGATGCAGTTGATCTTCCAGGACCCGTACAGCTCACTGAATCCGCGCATGACCTGTGGCAGCATCATCGGTGAGCCGCTCGTCATCCACGGGCTGTCGAAGACGAAGGCCGAGCGGCGCGAGCGGGTGGCCCATCTACTGGAGGTCGTGGGACTCAACCCGTTCATGGCCGACCGGTACCCGCACGAGTTCAGCGGCGGTCAACGCCAGCGCATCGGTATCGCCCGCGCCCTAGCGGTCAACCCGAGCTTCATCGTTTGCGACGAGCCGGTGTCCGCTCTGGACGTGTCCATCCAGGCGCAGGTCATCAACCTGCTCGAGGAGCTCCAAGCGGAGTTCCACTTGACGTACCTGTTCATCGCCCACGACCTTTCGGTGGTGCGGCACATCAGCGACCGGATCGCCGTCATGTACTTGGGGCACATCGCGGAAGTGGCGAACCGCCAGGAGCTCTACGATAATCCGCTGCACCCGTACACGCAGGCGCTGCTCTCTGCTATCCCAATCCCCGACCCGGTGATTGAGGAGAAGCGGGAGCGCATCATCCTGTACGGCGACGTGCCCAGCCCGCTGCGGCCGCCGCCGGGCTGTGTGTTCCACACACGCTGCCCCATCGCCATCGGGGCGTGCCGGACGGCTGTGCCGGAGCTTCAGGAGGTCTCGAAGGACCACTGGGTGGCCTGCATCCGAGCGGAAGGCTACCGAACCTCTGCGACTGCCCTCGCGCCTGCCAGCGAGGCGAAGCCGAAGTAACGTATACCCCGGGTTACGGGGTAATCGAGTATGTCCGCATAAGGGTGGGTCGTCAGACCCACCCTTATGTTTCGGATGAGGTGAGGCAAGATGCGCATCGTCTCTATTCAGGCCGACCAGTTCCGCATACCGCTGCCGACGGTGCTGTCCGACTCGACGCACGGGCAGATATCGCACTTCGAGCTGGTGACGGTACGGGTGCGCGCCGACGAGGGCGTGGAGGGGCTCGGCTACACCTACACTGTGGGTGCAGGCGGCGCCTCCATCCGAGCGCTCATCGAGCGGGAGCTGGCGCCGGTGATGGTGGGCGCCGACCCGCGCCGGACCGAGCAGCTCTGGGAGAAGATGTGGTGGCACATCCACTGGGTCGGCCGCGGCGGGCTGGCCGTCCACGCGATGTCGGCGATGGACATCGCGCTCTGGGACGTGAAGGGACGCGCGGCAATAGAGCCGTTGTGGCGGCTCTTGGGCGGGCACAGCCCGAAAGTGAAGGCGTATGCGGGCGGGGTTGACCTTTACTACACACTGGACGAGTTGCGCCGCCAGACACATGGGTTCCTAGAGCGGGGCCTGCACGCCATCAAGATGAAAGTTGGGAGGGAGAAGCTATCGGAGGACGTCGAGCGGGTGGAGGCCGTGCGGAAGATCGTCGGGCCAGACTTCCCGCTGATGGTGGACGCGAACATGCGGTGGACGGCGGCGGAGGCCATCCGGGCCTCGCGGGCATTGGCCGAGCATGGCCTGTATTGGCTGGAGGAGCCGGTGATTCCCGAAGACATCGAGGGCCACGTTCGTATCGCGCGGGAGGGGGCGTTGCCCATCGCCGCTGGCGAGAACCTGCACACGATCCCCGAGTTCCAACGCCTCATCACGAGCGGAGGGGTCTCGTTCCCAGAGCCTGATGTGTCCAACATCGGGGGAATCACGGCGTGGATGAAGGTAGCTCACTTAGCCGAGGCGCATAACCTTCCAGTCACGTCCCACGGGGTGCATGACATCCATGTCAGCTTGCTGGCTGCGGTGCCGAATGCTTCTTACCTGGAGTTGCACGGATTCGGCTTGGAGCGGTTCCTGAAGCAGCCGCTCAAGCTCGTGGACGGCGAGGCGGTCGCTCCGGACCGTTCTGGCCTTGGGGTGGAGTTCGACTGGGAGAAGCTGGCCCAGTACCAAGTAAGGGCCTAAGGCTGCTGCCCGGGCATGGGTGAGCCCGAAGACGCCCCTCTCGCAGGACGGAGTACGAACCTTGCCGATAGGAATGCTCCCACGAGAAACACCGCCATTAACGGGAACACCCAGGGTAGCCCGTAGGCCTGGATGATGGCGCCGGCCAGCAGGGCTACCAGCGAACTGACGATGGGGCCAAGGCTGTAGGAGAGTGCAAAGGCTTTCCCGTGGATGCCTGGGGGAAGGTTCTTGGCGACGAGTGCGTTGATAAGCGGCGATGTGGCGTTGAACGGAATCCTGACCAGGGACGCCAACGCCAGCCATGCGGCCCCTTCCGTGGCGCCCATGAACAACAAGAGAGGGATGGGCAGCAGCGAGAGCACCGCGAGTGCACGGTGGGGCGAGAACCTGTCTCCCAGCCTTCCGCCAATGAGGCTGCCAGGGATCCCCACAAGGATGGTGAGGCCTAGGAATAAGCCGGTGGTGGACAGGCCGGCGACCCGGCCTTCGCCCAACCCTCCGATGACGGCGATGGCAGCGGGGAGGAACGTGGTGAAGCCGTTCTGCGCAGTCTCCATGAACGCCGAGGTCATGTACACACCAAGCACCCTTCTTTCGGTGAGTGTGGAGAGCAGCCGGGAGGCGGGAACATTGTCCTCCGACTTGACCAGCCGAGGCCTGTCGAACTGCTTCGGCACGAGGAAAAGCAGCGCCATCGGCACCAAGGATGCGCCGGCCGCGATGAGGAAGGCGGTCTTCCAGCCGAAGGCGATGCCGACACTGACAAGGACGACCGGGATGAGCCCGTACCCTAGGATGCCGGCAGCCTCGTGGATGCCGAGGGCTGTGGCCCGCTGGCGGATGTTGCGCGCGATGGTCGCCATCCCGACCGGGTGGTAGATGCCGATACCGACCCCCAAAATAAACAAAGCGAGGGCCAGCGACACCTCGTCTTGCGAGATGCCTACCAGCAGACTTCCCAGTGCGGACAGGACTGCGCAAGCGGCGAACAAGACACGGTTGCTGTAGCGGTCGGCGAGGATACCGGCAAGGATGGCTGTGATTGCCCGGGAGGCGATGACGACGTTGGCCAGGACCCCCAGGAAGAAGAAGTTCGGGTAGTCGAGGGCGATGAGGAATAGGAGCGAGGGGTAGAGGAGGTGCCAGGCGTCATTGAATGCGTGGGTGATGGAAACGTAGGTCAGGAGACCACGTTCCTTTTCGTCCACGGTGATAAGTTTGATAGGCATAGCCCCGGTTTCTTCCCGTATCTGCAATGGCCCTGGCTGTGTGTGTAAGGCAGACAAACGCAGGGGCGACCACTCCGGTCGCCCCCTTCACCGAGGCTATCATAGCTATAGCGATGATAGCCTGTAAATGGCTCGGCTCAGCCCATGTTCCGGCGTTATGGCAACCGTTGACTGGGCCACGCAGCGCATGGACATGGTCTGTGTAGGTGTTCAAGGTGTGCGTTTTGAGTGTATAATGAAGATGAGGGATGGGGAGGTTTCAAGGAAAAGGAGGTGCGGAGTGCGAGTGTCCCAACTATCAGCGGCGGGTCCCCTTCGAGCACCTCTCCCGGTTCTCGGTAGGTCGTCCGGGCGAGGAGCCGAAAGCCAGCGGCTCCGTGAATCTGGGTACAACCCATAGGCCCCGAGGGTTCGGGGCGTGAGACTCCGGTTGGTCTGACCGGAATGTACGGGGCCGGTGGTGAGTAGGATGGGGAAAAGGGGCGGGCGCGAAAGTCTCCGCGCCCGCCCCTTTTTGCTGCCGCCACAGCATGCGCCTAGGAGGCGGAGGGGAGCCATGCCTGCCGCAGAAAACTGTTGGATCTAAGGGTTTTGGAGGGTAAAGCCGTTGACGTCGGTGGTATGATAAGGGCAAGGGAAAGGGCCCATTCCCAAGCGCTCGGTAGAGCTGAGAGGAGGTCTAGGTGATAGCGAAGTTCGTCCTGAACCATCAGTGGCACTATCCATCTAGGCGCCCCTTCCGGCTCGAGGTGAGCGCCTCATGAGGTGCCAAGCCGGAAGGGGGAGCCAAAGCCAGCGGCTCCGCTCTTCAAAAAGGCAGGCCCGTAGGCCCCGAACCTACAAGTAGGGGCATGGCCATTCGGTCTGAATGACCGGGATGTGGCGGGGCTAAAGGTCGTCGGTCAAAGAGACGCAGAGGGCGCGGTTGTCAACCGCGCCCTCTGCGTCTCTGGCTAGGTCTTGTGGTCGTGCATCCGCAGTCGTAGATACTCCTGGAAGCGGGCTTCCAGTTCGGGCTTTGTGCGGAAGATGCCGCGCCGCGCGGTGGTCAACGAGAGGCTGGAGCGCTGTTGCACGCCACGGGCGACCATGCAGTAATGGATGGCCTGGACGACGACGATAACGCCGAGGGGGTGGAGGTGTTCGTCAATGGCTCTCGCGATCTGCTGAGTCATGCGCTCCTGCACCTGGAGGCGGCGAGCGAAGGTCTCGACGACGCGAGGGAGCTTGGACAGGCCAGTGATCACGCGGCTCTCCGAGTTGGGGATGTAGGCGATGTGGACGACGCCACGGAACGGGGCCAGGTGGTGCTCGCAGGTTGATGTGAACTCGATGTTGTCCACGAGAATCATGTCATCGGAGTCGAGGGGGTAGTCGTCTTCGTCCAATTGGAAGATGACGCGCAGGTGTTGCTGCGGGTCTTTCATGTTGCCTTCGGTGTAGGTGAGAAGGGCCTCGGCCCAGCGCTCAGGCGTCTTGCGCAGCCCTTCGCGCTCGGGGTCCTCGCCCAGTAGCACAAGGACGTCGTACAGGAGGGGCTTGAGCTTCTCTAGCCGTTCTTGTCTTTCCAAAGTTACACGTGCTCCCTTGTGAAGGCGTAGCTTGTCCGGTCGGGGACAGCGGCGCGGTGGAAGGCGTCCTGGCGCTCACGGCACTTGTTGCAGGCGCCGCAGTGGACGCCGCCGCGCGGGGCCATGCAGGTCAGGGTCAACTCGAGGGGCAGGCGGGCGTTCTGGCGGATGATGTCTTCCTTCTCGAGACGGCGATACGGAGTCTCGATATGGACTTCGTGGGCGAGGCCGAGCGAGAGGGCGCGGCTGTATTCCTGGAAGAACTCGGGTGCGGCGTCAGGGAACGGGGCGCCCCACAGGGTGCCGATGGCGATGCGGGAGACGCCGTGGGTGCTGCACCAGATAGCGGTCAGGCTGAGGAGCAGGACGTTGCGGCCCGGCAGGAACACCGACCAGCCGGCGGCTTCGGCCTCAGGGACGCCATCGCCGGTGATGCTCCAGTGGTCGTCGTAGAGGGCCTGCATCGGGGCGGTGAGGACGGTGACGGGCTGGATGTTGGAGTTCTGTATTGCTGTCAGGAAGGCCTGCAAGGCTAGGAACTCCTCGTCCTCCCAGGCCAGCCCAGCACGGACATAGATGGGGAAGGCGAGGTCTGTTCGGGCGATGTCCGCCAGGAGGATGGAGGAGTCCATCCCGCCGCTGACTAAAACGGCGACCTTTTTCACGTCAGACATTCGCTGGTTCTGGGCCGGAGAGGTGGACGCCGGCGTCCACCCGGACCGTCTCGCCAGTGATAGTCTCGCTCTTGAGAAGGGTGACGATGATTTCGGCCATCTCGTCCGGGGACGACTCGCGCTTCAGAGGGGTGCGGCCAACCACGTGGGTGCGCCAGGTCTGCTCACGGATGCCGGGCGGGCGGATGGTCGGGCCAGGGGCGATGGCGTTAACGAGGATGCCGTGTGGGGCAAGCTCCACGGCGAAGGCACGGGACATGAAGTCTATGGCCGACTTGGCGGTGAGGTAGGGGAGGTAGTCCAAGTAGGGGGTTTCCATAGCGGAGGAGTCGCTGAACAGGATGATGTGGCCGCGAGTTGGGCCGGAGTTATCCATCATGCGACGTGCCGCGTGAAGCGTCAGGAGGTAGCTACCCTTGGCGTCGGCAAGCGCTTGGTCCCATGCCTGGGAATCGAGGGTTTCCAGCGGCGTGCGGACGAAGCCGGAGGCGAGGTTGACCGCGAAATGCAGACCGCCGAGTTGTTCCGCGGCTTCAGATACCATACGGCGCACGTCTTCTTCGACGCTCAGGTCACATTGCACCAGGCATGCGCGCTTTGTTTTGGACGACGCAGCCTGCCGGAGGGCCTCCGCTTCTGTCCGGGAGCTTCGGTAGGCGATGGCGAGGTTGATGCCTTCAGCTGCCAGGCGCAGAGCTATCTGACCGCCTACCCTTTTCGTCCCCACGACGATAGCGCCCTTGCCGCGCAGGGTCTGCATGGCTCCTCCGCGAAGCTGTGTTGACTCCCGCTGAAACGCGAAACGTCTTTATCTTAGCATGCCCCTGGCGGATCTTTGCCCGTACGGGGCCAAGCTATCGTAGGTGCCACTGGCTGGCTGCTCTCGTTCAGAATGATTGGTGACACTGGTAAGGTGTCATCATGCAGATCAAGAGAGCGAGAGTACAAGGCGACAGGCGACCAGGGCGTATGGCGGCAGAGCTGTCGAGGGAAGCCAGGGTGCGGCTGCAGTGGATGGCCTACTACGAGGCGGATGGAGGCAACGCCACACTGACGAGCCGGCACTTCGGGATCAGCCGCCAGACGTTCT